>Ga0102821_1000137_pt1 | contig 31652 bp, 33 predicted proteins | sample ColrivemetaGS715_FD_78194 | JGI IMG/M metagenome (GOLD analysis project Ga0102821, IMG submission 78194) | Estuarine microbial communities from the Columbia River estuary - Ebb tide non-ETM metaG S.715 | ecosystem: Environmental > Aquatic > Marine > Intertidal zone > Estuary | place: USA... | reverse complement strand
ATAACTCGTTCTAATTTTGACATCAGTTGATTTTGCTTGCATTATTTGTATTGTTGCGTTGACAGCATCTTGCATATACATCATGGGTAAACGCGTGTTTTCACTTAAAAAACAAGTGAATTTTTTTTCTTCTAGTGCCTTGAAATAAATGTCCACAGCATAATCTGTTGTGCCTCCTCCTGGTTTTGTTTTCCAAGAAATAATACCAGGATAACGCAAACTACGCACATCTACGTCAAATTTTTGATGGTAATAATTACACCAAAATTCACCCGAAAGTTTACTTATTCCATAAACTGTAGAAGGCTCCATAATCGTTTTTTGAGGTGTATTATTTTTAGGGGTTGTTGGACCAAAAACAGCAATTGAACTAGGCCAATAAACTTGTTGAATGTGTTTTTCTTTCGCTAAATCTAGCACAGCTAGCAAAGAATTCATGTTTAAATCCCACGCTTTTTGTGGAAATTTTTCAGCAGTTGCAGAAAGCATCGCAGCCAATAAATACACTTGATTGATTTCGTATTTTAGAATAACCTGTAAAATAGATTCTTTGTCAGTTGCATCTAAAACTTCAAAAGGCCCTGAAGCCATCATTTCTGGAGTTCCTTCTTTGATATCGGAAGCAATTACATGCTGATTTCCATACAATTCACGTAATTTTTGAGTCAGTTCAGTACCTATTTGACCACTTGCCCCTAAAACTAAAATACGGTTTTCCATTGAAATAAAATCAATTATTATGCGAAACAAAGGTACTTAATTTTATTATTCGTAAATAAAACCACATAAAATAATTAATTATTTATGTATTTCATTTTATGAGTTTTCGAACATGATCGCACAAGTAAAATATGTATTTTTACAACGTTAATTTTTTATTCGGTGAGATACTTCCTGCTTTTTTCAATTTTTCTCATAATTTCCTGTAATAAATCACCCAAAAAAAAGGAGGTTGATACGTCAGCAATTGCTGAAATGCGCGAAGTTGTGCAACATCCAGATTACGAAAATGTATTGCCACTTTTTCAGCCAGAAATTGATATTTGGTCCGAATATGGAATTTTAAAAAGTTTTTTAGGACGCTTTAAAAAGGCCTCTCCAAAGGAAGTTTTGAGCAATTCAGTAGAGCTAAGAGATCTTGTAAAAGCAATGAAAGAAAGTGTTAAGCCTGAAATATTTAACAATCCTTCGTTTGAGACAAGAGTGAATATCATGTACAATGAATCGTTAAGATTGGCTGATATGAATACAATTCCGGCTATTACAGCGAAAGAAGTAAACACTCAAATTGATAAAATATTCGAAGCATTTGGAGCTATAAATGCCAAAATTAATACGACTTTTTCCAAGAAAAAATTTGAGGAAGAAATCACTATTGATGTTAGCTTGATTGGCTTAGACACTACAAAAATTGATACCATTTCAAAAAACAGTATTTTGAAAAAAATGGATGAAAAAGTGAAAAAACTGGAGGAGAATTCTAAAAAAAAGGACAATAAATGAAAAAAGTTATTTTTGTAACGTTGTTGTTTTTTTTATTTATTTCGTGTGAAAAATCTGTTCTAAAAATTACTGATTCTGAGAAATCGCATCAAAAAGAACGCATTCAAACTTTTTTAAATGATTGGCATTTGGCAGCTTCAAAAGCAAATTATGCCGAGTATTTTGATAAAATGGCCAATAATTCGGTTTTTATAGGTACAGATGCTTCTGAAATTTGGACCAAAAAGCAATTTGAAAATTACAGCAAACCTCATTTTGACAACCGAAAAGCATGGGATTTTAAAGCGTTAGAAAGAAATATTTATTTGAATGATGCTGGAAATTTTGCTTGGTTTGATGAAAACTTACAAACTAATAGAGGTACTTTTAGAGGTTCAGGAATTTTGGAGAAAATTGGCAAGGAATGGACAATGCATCATTATGTGTTGTCAGTGCCAATACCAAATGACGACATGAACGAAGTGGTAAAAATCACTCGAAAAAACGATTCTCTTTTTCAGTTAAAATTCAAATAATTTAAGATAAAACATCATCAATTGTTTTAAAAATTAAATCAGTTTCAAATCCTTTTCTTAGTAGAAAATCAATCAATTTTTTTTTGCGCTTGTAATGATTGGTCTCGGAAATGACATTATTTCTGTTTTCTGTGATTTTGTATATGGTGTTTATATATTCTTTATCATCAATTTCTTTCAAAGCAGTTTTGATGTTGTAAGGAGAAATATCTCTCATTTTAAGTTCGTTTACAATGCGATTTTTTCCCCAATGTTTAATGCGAAATTTTCCTCTTGCGAAACTTTTTGCAAAGCGTTCTTCGTTTAAAAAATTGTCTTTCATCAAATTCAACAAAATCATTTCGCGAGCTTCAGGAATCAAATCAAAAGACTTGATTTTTTCTTCAACTTCTTTATGACATCGATCTTGATACACACAATATTGTGCTATTTTTTGTTGGATTTCTTGAACTGTATAACTTTTTTTCGAATTCATTTTTCAAAAGTACAAAAATGAAAAAAGGTTGTGAATGAATTTTCACAACCTTTTTTAAAATATTTAGATAACTTTTATCAATCTAAAACTTCTACAGTTTCACCATTGAATTTTTGGTGCAACCACATTTTAAATCGGGTAATTAAGTAGAATAAAATAGGAACTACAATCAATGTTAAGAATGTTGCCACAAACAAACCATAAATTACAGCCCATGCCAAAGGTCCCCAAAAAATTACATTATCACCACCCATATAAATATTGGCATCAAACTCACTAAATAATGAGAAAAAGTTGATATTCAATCCAATAGCTAAAGGAATTAATCCTAAAATGGTGGTAATTGCTGTTAATAATACAGGACGTAAACGTGCTTTTCCTGCTTTGATGATGGCATCTAATAACAATTCTTTTGGCAAGTATTTTTGGTCTTCTAAACCAAATTCTTCTTTTTTACGATCAATCAGCAGTTGCATATAATCGAGTAAAACAACTCCATTATTTACTACAATTCCAGCTAAAGCAATAATTCCCATCATGGTCATCATAATTACAAATGAACTTCCTGAAATAACAATTCCGCCAAAAACTCCAATAAAACTTAAGAAAATAGCAATCATAATAATGGCAGGTTTTGAAACCGAATTGAATTGAAAAATCAAGATGAAGAAAATCAATGCTAATCCTTTAAAAAATGCGCCAATTAAAAATGCTTGTTGTTTGTTCTGCTCCTCTAATTGTCCTGTATAATCTACTTTTATTGACGGAGACAAATCAGTAAAACTTTTCATTTCCTCTTTAATTTGATTTACAACAGCAGCAGCATCCACATATCCTGGAGCCAATTGAGAATAAACAGTTACTACACGTTTGGTATCTCTGTGTTTGATGGCACTAAATCCAGAGCTATTACTTTGTGTTGCAATTGAAGAAATAGGAATTGTTTTTATTTGACCAGAACTCATATCTCTAAAGGTAATTTTCTGTTCAAAAATGGCACTTTTATTATATCTGATATCTTCATTAAAACGCACATTGATATCATAATCATCTCCATCTTCTTTATAAATTCCTGCTTTTGCACCGAAAATGGCACTTCTTAATTGTTGGCCAACTTGACTTGCAGAAATACCTAATTCACCTGCTTTTTCTCGGTCAACAACCACCTTCATAGAAGGCTTGTCTTTATTTACATCAATCTTAATTTCATCAACACCAGGTACATTTCTGGTATTGATATACGCACGCATTTTTTCGGCAGTTGCAATCAATTTGTCATAATCATTTCCTTCCAATTCAATATTGATTGGAGCTCCCGTTGGTGGTCCATTAGCATCTTTTTCTACAGAGATCAGAACCCCGGGATAAATTCCTGTTAAGGCTTTTTGTACTTTTTGACGTAGTTCTTCAGAATCCAAGCCTCTTCTGTATTTGTATTGACGCATGGAAGCTGTAATTTTACCTTTGTGAGGCATTTCAGCAGCAGAACCTCCGTCTGTTTGAGGATTTCCTGCACCTTCACCAACTTGCGAAACCGAACTTTCAACCATAAAATTGACATTATCATCCATGTACAAATCCTGATTTAAGACGCTGTACACTTTTTGTTCAATTTCTTTGGTAATTTTATTGGTTTCGTCAATATCTGTTCCTTGTGGATATTCAATATATACCACAACTTGGTTTGGTTTATTGTCAGGGAAAAATTCAATTTTTGTTCTTTGAGAGGCAACTGAAGCGCCAAATCCACCAAAAGCTAAAAATAAAAGTAAAAAAGTTCCTATTGTTATTGCCACTGGAAACCATCTTTTTAATGCGGTTTTCAAGCTTTTTTCATAAAAATTTTCTAACAAAACCAAGGTGTTCTCTTGAAAATAATTAGCCCATTTACGCAACCAAATACGATATACCCACAACATAACTGCTGTGAAAACCATCACAGATCCTAAGCCTCTGTAAGCGCCTCCAAAAATTAAAATAATCAAACCAACTCCACCTACAATAGAGGTAATTGAGATGATTCTTTTCAGTGGCATATTTTTATCTTCAATGGTCATTAATTGAGAAACCAATACTGAATTGAAGAAAATAGCTACGACCAAAGACGAGCCCAAAACGACTGAAAGTGTAATTGGAAAGTAAATCATAAATTGACCAAACAATCCAGGCCATAATCCTAAAGGAACAAACGCAGCAACTGTGGTTACTGTAGAAATGATGATTGGATACGCAATTTCGCCAATTCCTTTTTTGGCAGCTTCCACTCTTGATAAGCCTTCTTCATCCATCAAACGATATACATTTTCGACGACAACAATTCCATTATCAACGAGCATTCCAAGTCCCATAATCAGTCCAAAAAGGATCATCGTATTTAATGTATACCCCATTGCTCCTAAAATCATCAAGGACATAAACATCGACATTGGAATCGCAAAACCAACAAAAAGTGCGTTTTTAAATCCTAAAAAGAACATCAAAACGCCTACAACCAAAATAATTCCAAAGATGATATTGTTTACCAAATCATCTACTTGTCCAATTGTTTTGTCGGACAAATCATTGGTAATACTAACATCTAAGTTTTTAGGAAAATAATTTTCTTTGGCATTTGCAACAATGACTTTTATTTGCTCAGCAGCACCAATCATGTTTTTTCCTGCGCGTTTTTTAACATCTAACATTACTACAGTTTTTCCATCTTTTCTTGCAAACGTAGTTTTATCTTTTTCTTTGAAACGAACTGTAGCAATATCTCTAAGATAAATGGAGTTTCCTTTTTCTGTTTTGACAACGAAATTTTCTAGGTCTGATGGTTTGTCAATTTCCCCTAAAATTCTGATGGTTCTTCTTTGACCACTAGCAATTAAATTTCCTGCTGAAGAGGTTATATTTCCAGTATTGATGGCTGAAATGATGTCGTTAAAACTCACCTGTGTTGCCATCATTTTATAAATATCAACCGCAATTTCTACTTCTTTATCTTGCACTCCTCTGATATCAGCTTGCTTAACTTCGGTTAAATCTTCGATATCGTCTTGCAAATATTCTGCAAATTCTTTTAACTTCTCTAGAGGATAATCTCCTGAAATATTGATGTTTAGAAACGGAATTTCTTCAGACATGCTCAAATCAAACGCATTTGGATCTACTTTTGCGCCGTTAAAAGTGGGCCAATCTTCAGAAGCTTTTTCCGAATCAATTTTGTCTTTTACGCGTTGTTTGGCAACTTCAACATTCATATCATCATCAAACTCTACAATGATCATGGAGTAATCTTCTTGCGAAGTAGAAGTGATTTCCACAACGCCACTCAATCCTTTTAACTGGTCTTCTAGTGGATCTGTGATTAGTTTTTCAATATCTTCAGCAGTATTTCCTGGATATAAAGTACTGATGTATATTTTAGTTTCTTTTATCTCTGGAAAATCTTCTCTTGGCATATCATAGTAGGCTGAAATTCCGAGAACTAAAATCAAGAAAATTGCCACGTACATAGTTGTACTATTGGAAATTGCCCAAGAAGAAAGTTTGAATTCTTTGTCTGTTTTTTTATTCTTTGTAGTCATTAGACTTGTGTTTTGAATGATGTTTTCTTTAAATTTTCAACTCAGTAAGTAAAATTCAATAGCTTAAATTATTCGCTAATTTTAACCTCTTGTCCATTTTTTACACTTCTAGCACCTGCTTGAATTAGCATATCTCCTTCAGATATTCCTTCTAAAATTTCGATAACATCACCCTGTGTTTTTCCTGTTATTACAACAGTTTGTTTTGCAATTCCTTTGGTGCCATTTAAATCTGTGATAATGTATACATATTGCTGGCCTTCAGCATTTTCTGAAATGATACTTTGTGGAATTAAAATTGCTTTTCGGCTGGTATAATCGTTGATTTTTAGCTTTGCAGTTAAGTTTGGTTTGATGCTTTTGTCAGAATTTGGAATTTCAATTTCAATCATAAACGTTCTGTTTGCAGGATTGATAAAATTGCCTGTTTCTCTTATTTTTGTGTTTACAGTTTTAGATAACATAGGCAAAAAAACTTCCACATTTTTCCCTTTTGTAACATTGCTGATATACTTTTCTGGAACAGCTGTTTCGATATACATGTTATTTAGATTGACAATTCTAAAAATTTCTGAACCCATTCCAGGCGCAACAACAGTTCCTTGTTCTTTAATAACATCGTCAATAACTCCTGAAAATGGCGCTAAAATTGTTGATTTGCCTAGTTGTTTTTTAATTTGTGCCAAACTATTTTTTTGAGCTTCGTAGTTTGTTTTTGTTTGCAAAAACTGAATTTCAGAACCAATTTTTTGTTCCCACAAACTTTTTTGACGTTCAAAAGTTGTTTTTGCTAAAGCGGTAGTTGCTTCTAATTGTGCCACTTGCTGCGCTATTCCACCATCATCAATCGTAGCTAACACTTGTCCTTTTGAAACATTTTGACCTCTTGTTACATACACTTTTTCCAAAGTCCCTGGCATTTCAGGATAAATCAACACATTTTGTTTAGTTTTTACATCACCTTGCAATTCTAAATAGTGATTAAACACTTCCTGTTTTGCTTCTAAAGCGGTAACTAATGGTACTCTTTTTAGCGTATCTAATTTGTCAATTTCAGCAATTAACAGTTTAATTTTTTCAGAAATTTCTTGACTTTGTTTGTCTAATTCTGTTTTTTTTGTACGGATTTTTGTCAAATCTTGTGTTGCAATCACTTCGTCTAAAGTGGGTTGTTTTTTTTCTCCACAAGAAACCAAGATAATAGTTGTTAATAACAATAGGTATACAGTTCTCATTTTTCAGTTAGTTATTTTATTGGAATATTTAGTGCGTTTTCTAATGCTGCTTTTTTTGCAATTACATCAAGCATTGATTGAATGTAATTTTGTTGTTGTGTGTATAATTGATTTTGTGCTTGCAACAAATCAAAACTTGAGGAGATTCCTTCAAAAAATTTGATGCGTTGTTTGTTTTCAATTCTTTCTGCCAAACCAACATTTCTTTTGGAGGTTTGATAATTTTCGATGCTAAATTGATACTCGCTTTTGGCCTTCTCTGCTAATAAACGGAGTCTTTCTTTGGTTTCTTGTAAGCGTAAATCAGCAGTTTCTAAAGCAATTTTTGCTTGCGTTGTTGTAGCGTTTCTTCCAAAACTACTAAAAACAGGAACGTTTAAACTTACGCCAAATAACGATTGTTGAAACCATCTTTGATCATTATCAAAAAATGTAAATGAATCTGAAAATGCCTGAGCTCCATAATTTACAAAAGCACTTAAGCTAGGTAAATACATGCTTTTTTCACGTTTTAGCATCAAACGTTTCACTTCTTTATCGTTTTCAGCAATTTTAAAATCGATGTGTTTATCAACTGTAAATATTTCTGAAATCAACCCTAATTTGATGTTTGAATTTGCCAAACCATCTAATGTATCTGTTAAAATTAATTTGGATTCAATAGGATTTCCCATGGAAAGATTCAGCATTTGATAGGCAATTGCTTGCATATTTTCTACATTTCTTAACTGGTTTTTTAAATTCCCCAAGGTAATTTCTAATTGTTCTACATCTTCTTCTTCATTAAAACCATTTTCAAAAATTTGTTTGGCATCTTGATAATTTTTCTCTAAAATTTTGATGTTTTTTTTCAGAATTGAAACACTGTTTTCAGTCACTAATACAGTTCCGTAGGCATTGATGACGGCTTCTCTAGTAATCAATTCTGTTTTTTCTTCTGCTTGTTCAGAAATTTTTAAAAAAGTTTTAGCGGCTTGTAAACCCACCAAATACGATCCATCAAACAATAATTGTGTTAATGTAACAGACGCATTCATATTTTGTTTTGTGCCAAAAACTACAGGAATAAAGCCCTCAGGGGCTGTTGGCTTGCTGTTTGGTTGCAAATTAAAATACTGTTCTACAGTTTCTACAGTAGAAGTTGTGTTGTCAAAAGCGGCAGCTGGTAATAAAGAAACGGGTTGTTTTAAAAAGTTTTGATAATCAACTTTTGCATTAATTTGTGGCAATCCAATTGTGGTTGTTTTCCAAACTTCTTCATTGGCATTTTTGATATCATTTTTGGCAGCTTTGGCATTGTAACTGTTTTCTAGTGCAAATTTTACAGCTTCCTCCAAAGAGAACGACATGGTTTTTTCTTGTCCTTGTACAGTTGTTAAAAAAGTGATACAAATCGCAAAAATTATTTTTTTCATTTCAATTTTCATTTAATTGTTTTTCTAGTTGAAGAATTCCATTTGGAGTACAAATTCCTCGTAAATGATAGTCTAAATATTGGTTCATTAAGTTTTTCATTGCGTAATTTTTCAAAGGAAACATGTCATTATCTTTGATACCAGTTACACCTATAAAATAGATTCTTGATATAAAATCTACATCAATATCTGCTCTATACAACCCCTTTTTAACCCCTTTTTCTAAGTTTTCAATCACACATTTTTGCATGATTTGAAACTGCTTTTGTTTCAATGAGGAAAATAATTTTGGATAGTATTTTTGCAATTGATATTGAGGAGAAGATTTTTCATCCTTTAAATGTTCCATCACCAATTTTTTAATGGCAAAAATTTCATCAATCGGATTCATATCAATGCCACACACCTGATCAATTCCGCAAGAAATTTTTTCGAACATGGTATTGGTAACTTCAGTAACTAAATCCGTTTTATTATTGAAGTATTTATAAATCGTTTTTTTAGAAACACCCATTGCATTGGCAATTTCATCCATGGTAACACTCTTAAAACCAAGGTTTAAGAATAATTCACACGATTTATCGATAATGGCTTCTTTCATAAATTTGACTGCAAATGTACAACAGGAAACTTTAGAAACAAAAAAAGTTTCCGAAGTTTTAGTAATTTTTTAACATTGGAAGTTTTTTGAAGGAATTCTTTACCTTATTTTTACGGAAAATTTCAATTTTGGACATTTTACAATATCAACAAGTATTTTTAGACTATTTAGGATCAAAAAAATGGGTAAGAGAACCTAAAAATTTATACGAACCTATAGATTATATAGTACAATTAGGGGGCAAAAGAATGCGACCTATACTCACATTAATGGCTGCGGATATTTTTTCTTCCGATTACAAAAAGGCGTTGCCTGCAGCTTTGGCAGTAGAAGTGTTTCATAATTTTACCCTGATTCATGATGATATTATGGACGAAGCCCCCTTGCGAAGAGGCAAGAAAACAGTTCATGAAAAGTGGAATTTAAACACAGGAATTCTTTCTGGCGATGCTATGTTGATTCTGGCATATCAATTTTTTGAAAGTTATGAACCTGAGATTTTTCATAAACTCGCAAAATTGTTTAGTAAAACTGCTTTAGAAGTTTGTGATGGCCAACAATTGGATGTTGATTTTGAAACGAGGAGCGATGTTACTATTGACGAATATATAGAAATGATTCGTTTAAAAACATCGGTTTTAGTTGCTGCAGCTTTAAAAATGGGAGCCATAGTTTCTAAAACGGATGCTAAAAATGCCGATTTAATTTATGATTTTGGATTAAATTTAGGATTGGCTTTTCAACTACAAGACGATTATTTGGATACTTTTGGAGATCCCGAAACCTTCGGAAAACAAATCGCCGGCGATATAATTGAAAACAAAAAAACTTATTTGTATTTACAAGCACTGAAATTGGCTGATAAAAAAGACCAACAAAAACTGCAGTTTTTTTACAATCAAAAATTAGAGGACAACTCCATTAAAATTACCGAAGTTACTAGGATTTTTGAATTGTATGACCTTCCGATTTTGATTAAAGCGGAAATAGAATCCTTTACAGAAAAAGCATTTGAAACTTTACAAGAAATGGACATTTGTCAATCAGACAAAGAAAACTTAAGAAACTTTGGTTTATGGTTAATGAATAGAACTGTCTAATTATTATGAGGAATTATTTGTAAATAATTTAAAATAAATAGTACATTTGCACACCAATTGCCGGTCCTATAGCTCAGTTGGTTAGAGCACCTGACTCATAATCAGGTGGTCCCTGGTTCGAGCCCAGGTGGGACCACACTAAAACCTCTTCTTAATAGAAGAGGTTTTTGTTTTCTAAGACATTGATAAATAGACACATCCATATTCATCTATTCCCCAAACCTTTTTTAAAGAAGTATTTCAAAGATTAATTTTAATTATTTATAAGGTGTTTTTCTTCTTTTACTTGTCCACATTTGTTGTTATTTGTTACTGTTTTCATAAATGTTTGCAACTTGCAAACATTCTTGAACCCTGGTTTTATAACTTACTATCACAGAAGATTAAAGTTTAATTATGTTTGAGGTAAGAAGTCATGATTAGACTAAAGTTACCAGTAACGTTAGTTAAGGTTCTGTTGCATCTAATTTAATGAAAAATCAAATTTTTTATATTTACAACAAAAAAGATGTTCAAAGGTCACTGTTTTCCTAAAGCAATCATATTACAAGCTGTTTACTTCAAATTAAGGTTTAGTCTTAGCTATAGAGATTTAGAAGAACTTTTATCTATCAGAGGAGTCAAAAATGATTGTTCAAATTGATGACATTGATAATGCATTGATTAATGATAATGGTACTTTAAGAAGTTTAGTTTCTAAAAATTTATCTGATAAAAGAGTTTTGTTTACAGATACAGTTGAATATAAAGATTGGAGAGGGGTTCTATGTGGTTCTACAAATCATAAAAATCAAAAATAGTAGGCATTCACTTTTAATAAAACCTAATAAAATGTCGTACTTCATCGCTTCGTAGACTTCAAAGTTAATTATTTAGTTTAGTTTTTAATATTTCATAAGGTGTTTTTCCTCTAAAAGAACCATGTGGTCTGCTGAAGTTGTAGAATGACTCCCATTCACCTAATTTTTTATTTAAATCTACATCATCTATATAACTCAAAAGTTGGTAAAACTCCTTTTTATCTGTCAAATGAGAGCGTTCAACTTTTCCATTTAGCTGAGGTGTTCCTGCTTTTATAAAACGATGCCTCATCCCTAAATCTTGGATATGCCAGTGAAATTTTGATTGAAATTCATGTCCATTATCGGTTTGAATTGTATTAATTCTAAATGGAAATTTTTCTACAACATAATTTATAAAATCAATTGAACTATTCTGGTTGTGGCTTTCATATATTTTTAGTGCCCTTATCCTTGTGGCATCGTCAATAGCAGTATATTGAAAACGTTTTATTTTGTTGCCATTGACATCATTAAAAATTAAGAACTTGACATCAACCTGGACATGATGGCCTGGAGTTTCTTTTTCATATCGTTTACTGTGCATTGCCCTTCGAGTAATTTTTCGATCTAACCTCCCTATTTTATTACGTTTCAATATTCTATAAACACTTGATTCTGAAATATGAATATCATGATATCGTTCTAAATACCATTTTATCCTCCAGGTTCCCAATTTGTGCTCCATTCGAAGGTTTAACACTTTTTCGATAACATCTGGTTTTATTTGATTTGGAAAATGATACGCTATTGGTTTCTTTCTCAATAAACCCTGCTCACCTTCCTTTTTGTATTCTTTCTTCCATTTATAAAAAGTACTTTTCTTAATTCCAAATAGCGCATAAGCTTCTTTGTTATTTTTAAATTGCTTAGCGCAGTGTAAAACTTTTAGTTTTTTGTGATAATTAAGATATTCGCTTATTTGTTTTGTATTTTTTTTATCTTTGTAATACTATATTAGATTTTTGCTAATTTAGTTCACGAAGCTCTGACGTAGTCACAATAAATACAGACAAAATTTTAAATAAAAATTAATAAAAATGAAAAAAACAATCACACTTTTAGCAATATTATATGTTGCAAACATTTTTGCAACAGACCGTTTTGTAAACCCTAACCTTTCTCAAGGAAATGGTACTACTATATTCACAACAATTACAGCTGCTGTTGCAGCGGCAGAAAATGGTGACCGCATTATAGTTGCTTCATCTACTTATAATGAAGCTGAATTAACTATTAATAAATCTTTACAGATTATACCACAAACTAAAGGGGATGTTATAAACTTTAATGCAAACATTAAAATATCTAATATTTTAGGGTTGAAGCTTGAAATAATTGGTTTAGATTTAGGTTTATTCTCTATCTCAGCAATAAATGATGGATTACCAAATAACCCCTCACATATAAATTTAATAAATATTTCATGTAAAAATATTTTAATAGATAATGATTATATAAAATCTAATATTATTGAATCTAATGTATCTAACGAAATAGTAATTAGAGCAGGAAATGTATTAAAAACTAATTGTGATAAATTATTTATATATGATGGTCCAGATTCAAATTTACTATTAGGTAAAATTATTATCTCAAATAATACTATTTCATCCGTACTACAAATTTATAATGATGATTTAAAATTTATTATATCCAATAATATATTACATGATATATACATTACAGATTGGAATAAAAATACAGAGTTAAGTAATGAAATTTTTAATAATAATTTTATTTCAAAAGATAATAATTGTAATTCTTTAAGCTTAAGCAGTCCAAGAGTTTATTTTTCTGTTGTAGGGCAATTAGGCGGTTGTTGTAATTACTACACTCAGTTTAGAGTTTCATATTACAATATAATTTTTACAAGTAATATTTTTGATACTTCTCCATTGTTCCCAAACCCTCAATTTATGGATAGTCATACATCTCCAATATTTTCAACAAAACAAAATAGAGATATAATAAGAAACCTTTATAACAGTTGTGAATCGACAAATTATTCCTGGAATACAAGTAATTCAATTTTTCCAAACGAATATTCTTCTGGATATTTTGAATGGAGTTTTAATCATGAAAAACTGCCTAAAATAATTAATGTTGCCACATCTATATCTTTTACTAATATAGAATCTTCATCTGAAATAAATAACACTGGCAATCCAAACCACAAGTATTATGACATTGATTTATCTATAAACGATAGGGGAATAAATGGGGGTCCATATTCAAAATTAAATTACAATGCTGCAAATCCTAACAATAGCAGGGCATTTATTTTTTATTTAGAGATGCCTGCAGATTTATTTCCAGGTCAAAATATAGAAATTAAAGCAAAAGGTTACCATAAAAATTAATACAATTATGAGGCTACTTATTTTTTTATTATTCAGTCAATTGATTTGGTCGCAACAAAACAAAATAACTGAGGCAGAGTATTATTGGGGGTCAATAGACCCTGGGTATGGGCAAGGAATTGCACTTAATGTGGTAGATGGAACTTTTAATTCTGCTATTGAAGAAGTCATTACCAGTTACTCGGTGCAGCAAACTAATTATGGCTCTACATTATTTAACGTAAGAGTTAAAGATGCAGATGGTAAGTGGGGACCAACTTTTAAAAAAGTGATTTTTATTGGTGGGGTAACAGGTACAATACAACAAGTTACCATAACAGCTTTTGAATATTATTTTGGTAATTTTGATCCTGGTGAAGGTAATGGGACTACGATTGTAGCATTTGATGCAGCCTTAGATAGTGCAGTGGAAGAGGTGTTTAGAAATCAAGCATCTTGGGATGCAGCTACCGGTCCAATTTTATTTAATATTAGAGCTAAAGATTCTGATGGTAAGTGGGGGCCTGTATTTAAAAAAGCTGTTTTTCCTTACGGTGCTAACCCAGATGTTGAATTAATTGCAGAAGGGGATTCTTTAGAAATCTGCCCTGGCTCAACTATCACTTTAACATATAATGGACCTTTTGGTTTTTCGCCTACTTGGTTTGATGGTTCGCAAGAGAACACAATAACTTTTACTCCTACTGAAGAAGGTTCTGTAAGTTGCAGTGCCACTTTAAATGGAACTACCTATACAGATTCAATAAATATCTCTTTTAAACCACAACCCGATACCACAATTTCGAAGTCTGGAACAATTTTAGCTTGTTCCTCAAGTAATTTTACCCTGGACGCCCAAGTAGATTCAAATTATAGTTATCAATGGTATTTAAATGATAGTGCAATACCAAATGCTACAAACGCTTCATATTTGCCAACCAACTTAGGGTCTTATACTGTTGAAATTACAGATTTTGCAACGGGTTGCAGTAAAGTTTCAGAACCTACAGTGTTAAGTTCGTCTTTTGATGTAAGCTTTACGGGTACAAATAATTTTTGTGGAGAGCAAGTATTGACAGTTCCTTTGGGTTCATCAAACATTTACCAATGGCAAAAAGATGGTAATGAAATAGAGGGTGCGAACTCAAACACATATACAGCAACAGAGTCTGGTGTTTTTACTTGTGTTGTTAACAATGGTAATTGTAATTTCACGACGGCGTCAATAAACCTGAAAACTGCTGACAAACCAAATGCTAATACAAACCAATTTTTTATAAGTGGAGCTACTTTAGCTGATTTAATAGTGGTAGGCACAAATTTAAAATGGTATGCAACTTTAACTAGCACTAGTATTATACCATCTACAACCACAGTTGTAAATGGTGAAACTTACTATGTTAGTCAAACAGTAAACGATTGTGAAAGTAATCGATTAGCAATTACTCCTATTTTAGACACCACTATTCCAGTAATTACATTAGTAGGTGATGCTTCTGTTGCTATAGAAGTTGGCACAACTTATACCGATGCAGGTGCTACCGCTCTTGATAATTATGATGGGGATATTACTGCTAGTATTGTAATTGTAAATAATGTTGATGCCGATGTTGTTGGCCAATACACAATAAGCTACAACGTTAGTGATGCAAGTGGTAATGATGCAGTCCAAGTTATTAGAATGGTAAATGTAGATTCTAGTCTTTCGATTGATGAAAATATTAAAAGTAATTTAAAAGTTTATCCAAATCCTACTTTTAATGTTTTAAATATAAGTGGTGATATTTTTCTAAGCAATCAACCTTATAAAATTTTAGATACTTTAGGAAAAGTTATCCTAAAAGGTAACCTCGTCCAAGATGATAATACTATCAATGTAGCGAAATTATCCAAAGGTGTTTATTATTTGAAGGTATCAGGTAAAAGAGCAATTAGTTTTATAAAAGAGTAGAAAGATAAAGTTAATAGAAGTTGTTTTAAAGCGTCATCTAAAAAATATTAAATGTAGTTATAAAATATAAACTAATGAATTATGGAATCCTTATTTGTAAATCTTATCCCGAGTTTGATTGAAAAAATTTCAACGGAAACTGAGAATAGTAAAGAGCATAAAAATGCCATAGTATCATTAAAAAAAGTGTTTTTGATTGAATGTAGGATTAATTTAAAACTATTGGCAATTGCTAAAAATAATAAAATACAAAAACCAGAAATTTATAAACTATTATGTAATTTAAGTAATGATTCCTCAAAAGCCTTATATAGTTATGTAAACAGCAATTTTTTTGATGATTTTTTCAAAAGAATAAAATTAAAAAAAAAGCGTACAGATAACATTAATGATGATCCAATATTAGTATCCATTATTAGTAAAATAGAACTTTTAAAATTATTATCCATTGATTTTAATAATTTAGAGAGTAATAAAATAATAAGAATAAATGCCAGAGTAAATAATTTATATAAGCAATTAAAAATAATTGTAGAAGAATTAAATAAAGACTTAAATGTTAAATCGTTATAAAAAAAAGGTGAAAATAAAAAAAGATAGCAAATATAAGTGCCTTGCATCATCCAACGCTTTTAGGTTATCAAGGTCAAGTCCTTCGGGTTTTGAATAAAACTTTTTTTTATTCACATTCTCTAATTAAAACAACACTCGTACTTAAAAAACTTTTATCCAAAAACCTTGACAACCTATCCTAAGGCACTAATCTAAGGCATATCTCTTTTTACTTCCAAAAAAATGTGCGAAGCGCAGCGAAGCATAATTTTAATTGGATACCTATGTCAACTTTTCAAATTAAGACCCACCAGATTGGGCGCACTTACTCAAACCCACATTTTTTTATTTTAAACAAAGGTTTAAATTCTGGAAAACCGCTGGCAAATCCCTGTCCTAATTATTTTGTAGTAACTACTTCAAACGAAGAAACAAAATATTCATTATTTCACTTATCTATGATGTTACAAATAGGTGGGTTTTACTCCTATTATTTAAAAGGTAGTGTTATTCCGTTTATTTCTGTAGATGATTGTAGAAACACGCTTAAAAAAGGGTTAAAATCTACTTCAAACATAAAAGACCAGATGCAAAAACACATTAAAGCGGTTGAGGTTATCAGCAAAAAAAAAAAGAGATACAAAATGTCATTGATAAAATGGCAGTTTTAAAGGTTGCATACATTCGTAATTGTTTCAATGCTTTGTGAAGAATTCAAACTAACTGTTAATTTACTATACAATATACTCGGTAATAAAAAACCAGGAAAAATTATACGAAAAGAAAGATTAAAGATTGTGAAAAAAATGAAGCGTCAAAAAGTTTCAGAAGAGATAATAAGTAAAGCTACTGGCTTTTCAAGATCTTATCTAAAAAAAATATAATAAGTAATATTATATCTCGAAATGAGAAGGAGCCATTCAATAAAGTACGTTCTCCCTGCGTTAGTTCCAGAACTATCATATAACGACCTTCCCATAAAAGAAGGAGGTACAGAATCGAACACATTTCTATCAATGGTAAACGAAACCTTTGAAGGAGACGTAGAAGAAACAAGAAGACAATTATTGGAGTACTGTAAGTTGGATACTTACGCTATGGTCAAAATCCTTGAGAAACTACTACAAATATAAAACTGATTTTCTTTCAAAAAATTGAAAAAATTTTTAAATCCAACTTTTAGACTTTTATCAATTTTATATCAATTTTTGGCAAAATTTTCAGACGACTCTGAGAGGGTGTTTTGATTCATATATATTTATATATTAATGCAGGATGTCCCGCAAGGAGTTCGGCCGGGGGGTCCCCATCATTCTTTTACCAATGTGCGGATAAAAATGATTATGATCAACCCGTGACGGTGATCCTTCACCAATTTTAATCGGCAAAATCCATTAATCACAATAATAGCGTACACTTTGATTTGTGAGTGTTTTAATAGCGATAAAATATAGGTTTTATGCTGCATGAGGGGTGTTGCTGCTATAATTTTAGGGTATAGATAGGTAGACCTTAGAATTATGAGTATTTCAGTACTATACACAAGAGTTTCGAGCGTAGATCAGAAAACGGATCGGCAAAGAGTAAAAGAAGATGACTTTGATAAGGTGATTGAAGATAAATGTTCAGGAGCTATACCTATTTTTGAAAGACCCGAGGGTTCATCCTTAAAAACCCTAATTGATCGACAATTGATCAAGTCAATTTCTGTTTGGCAAATTGATCGTTGCGGTCGAGACCTCAGAGATATTATAAATTTTATTCATTACACCACTGAGAGAGGTATCCCAGTTAATTTTTTGTCGCAGGGTCTATGCACACTCAATGAAGACAAAGAGGAAAATCCAATCTCTAAAATGATAATCTCGATTCTTGGAGTGGTCGCTGAGATGGAACGAAAACTTTCAAAAGAACGTCAACGTGAGGGTATTGAGTTGGCTAAATTAGATTCAACAAAATATCTTGGGAGAAAACCAGGATCTGTTGAAGATCCAATTCGTTTTTTGTCGAAGCCACGAAATAAAAAGGGTTTAGAATTACTTCGAAAAGGATATAAAAACATTGAAGTTGCTAAGATTACAGGTCTTCATGTGAATACCATTACCAAGATAAAGCGACACATTTAATGGATACTTTTTTCATAATTTATTTTTCTGTTGTTGGTGGGTTGTTCATTTTGAACTTGATATATGAGCTAATTAAATTCTTGACTGGTGACGGTGAAGACTGGCAATTTCATTTGGCAGAGGATGTGTTGAACTGGTGTCTCTATTTATATCCAATTCGAAAACAAAAACCACTACTGACTTTAGTTGAAGGTAAATCTCATCTAGCGGGAGAGTATTGTTTCTACAACAATACAATTACAATTTATAGGGATAACAATGTAATACGCAGAGAACTAATCAATACCGTTATCCATGAGTATTTTCATTACTACCTAATTACCTCAGAATCTAAATCTAAACTATACCACGATCAATTGGAACAATTCTCATTAACGCAACACCCACAGGAAATTCTATGTAACACTATGGGTGAAACACTTACTAAGGTCTACTTGAAAAATAATTAAAAACTGTGGATAGTTTACAAACGGTACAATATCCCAACAGTCTTTGTGCCAATTAAATTTGAAACCAAATCCTGATTCATCATATCAAGACCTAAACTTAAGATCATAAGAACTAAAGTTCATCAATCCATTCTAAAATCTTTTTTTTACGACAAGATTTATCATTAATTCTAAACAGAGAACGATTAATCGATTCTCTTATAAATTCTGATTTAGATTTTTTTTCTTTTACTAATGTTTCCAGTAAAGCAACATATTGATTGGGTGTTAATCGAAGCGAAATCATAACGTCTTTTTTCATATCTGAATAAGTTTATTAATAAATAGTGTAATACATAAAATAAAATAATAATTGCCTGTGAATTCAGTATTTGCTAATTTTACTTTTAAATAAATCCAATAAACTATTTGAAAGTTAATATTGTACATCTAAGTCATAGAAATAGGGAGAGCATGGATAAAGCCATGGATTTACTCTCAAGTCAGATTGGTCCTTTGAAATTCAACTTAATTGAGTTTTCTAATAAGACCGAGTACTTCGACTTTCATAATACTTTAAATAAAATCACTCTAGATAATTTAAAGTCATTATCAGATTTAGTTCGAAATGAAGAAAGATTAGACTCAGATGAATTTGTTGTCATTGTCTCAGCTAAACCCCTTGATACTCCGAATAAAAAGTTAAAGACAGTTAAGGAATGGATAAGTTTCTATCAAGACAAAAATATAATTATCAAGTCAAGTGGTTGGGATAAGGTAACTGAGAATCGACCGCACTTAGGTCTTGCTCATCAAGTAATTGAAAATTTATTCCAAAACTTGAGTCAGGTTGATTTAGAGGATGTTAGGTTGAATGAGTCTATTCACATGGAAGTGGAGCCCTGTATAAATTCATTCTGTGAGAATTTGAAGGAAACAAAATTCAAAATAAGTTCGGGTCATATTTGTTTGTTTTGTCTAAATAATGCCACATACATTGTCCAAAATCATGTAATTGTTCAAATAAAGTCAATACTTAATCAGATTAGTGAAGAATATAATGACAACTACATTTTTGATTATACTGATGAGCAACTTACAATTGAGGTTAAGCCACAGACATATGACATCTACATTGGAGGTAATAAATTCCATTTTGATGTCAGAGCAAAGAAGACCAAAATAACCTACCTATATTATCTCATTAATCATGGTAAAAAAATAGGTTTAACAGATTTTAATGGATATCGTAACTATCATGATGCTCGTCAAAAATTCAAATCATTGCATGAGAAATTATCTGGTGTGATATATGATGAAGAAATTGATAGTTATCTGGCAGATATGCCACAAAGACACACAAAAATTAATAAAAGAATGATTAACTACATTCCCTCTGAAGAAATCTCTAAAAAGTATCGAATTATTTCATCAACAGAAATCGAAGGGGAGGGTAATAAATCATCAGTTGTTACATCTTATTATATAGACGTTGCGGATAAACACATCATTATCCCTAAAGACCTTCTTGAATTTAGAGTCTCAGGTTAACTCATTTTGATGAAGTGCAGTCCTGCACTTTGCTATTAACTATTTCATTCACAATTTCTTTGTGGTATAATTTAAAACTTTATATCATGAAAAATTTAAGAGAACAATTCGAAGTTGTAAAAATCGATCAAATAGTAAAAGTTGAAGAATTCAAAAACTTCTATGAAACACAAACCGATGATTCTGAAAACCAGTTAAAATCTTCTTTAGAACAGGAAGGACAGTTATTACCTTTAATCATTTCAAGAGACTTTCAGTTAATTGATGGTTATCGCCGACTTAAGTTACTAAGTGCTTTAGGTAGGGAAGAAGTAAAAGTTCAATTTGTAGATGTAGAACCATCTATCGATTTACGTTTATCCTTTAATATGTATCGATTAAAAACCACTAACGATCTCACTAAAGAGGTTTTACAGGTTTTTAAATCGGTTGAAAAACGTCAAGGTCAAGGAAACAATGGTAAATCTTACGATCGTTACGCGATTATCAAGGAAAAACTTGACTACCGTTGGAAATCTCCCAAGTCAATCCGCCAGTTTGATAAAATTATCGAGAATGACTTTGAGAACAATCTGTTATTAAACGGAGTTGTGAACAAAGGGTGGAGTTTATCTGACTGTGAAAAATATCTGAGTGAATTAAAAGAGATTGATTTAACCAAAAATCATGGATTTACAGAACAGTTAGTAAATGGAGATCTTACTATTAAACAAGTCAATAAATTTATTGAAGAAAAAGAGAACCTTCAAAACAATTATAAGGACACCTTTGTAATTCCGAATAAGGCAACTTCTTTTAAAATGAATTGTGTTGATATTACAGACATCTCTTCATTCTCAGAAAGTATAGCAACATTATTTACTTCCATTCCATATTATATGTTGCGAGGTTATGATAAGAAAAACTTGTCATCTGAATTGGGTCACGAAAAGACACCTGAAGAGTTTGCGGATAATGTTGGAAAGATTTTTGGGAAGGTAGAAGGAGTTCTTAATAAAAGGTCAAACGCATTTATAAATATCGGTGATACCTATGACAATGGTTGTGCCATGGATATTCCTGGGTTGGTGAAAGCAGCGATATTAAAACACACAAAACTAAAATACAAGGAATGTATCATCTGGTCGAAACCAAATCCCCATCCGCAGGGAGAAAAAGTAAAAAGACCGATAAATCAGATTGAATATATTTTATGGTTCGTTGTAGATCCTTCACAATCAAAATATAATTTATTAAAATATTCGGATCAGGAAAAAGAGGTAAGAATTACGGCTGGTGCTAAAGATGTTGATAAAAATGGAAATATATCCAAGAAAACAAAATCACTTTCAAAACCTTATAAGAAGATTTACAACCACATTGCAGCTCAAGATGTGGATCATATGATTAAGTGTGCCACTGGTAAAAATAAACCTGCATACGATGCTTTTCCAACAGGTCACCCTGCATTGATGGCAGAACTTCTTCCAGTAATACCAATTCTTATGACCACTGATGAAGGAGATTTGGTTTACGATCCTTTTGGAGGTGCTAATACCACTGGAAGAATTTCATTACTACTCAACAGACAATACTTGGGTACCGAACTTTCATCTCACTATCACAGGGTGGGTTGTAAGGTTCTTGAAAATACAATTGAAGAGATCAATCAGAATGATTTAGAGATTATCAATAGTGAGTTCAAGGAAGTAGAAGAATTAACTGTAGCAGCCTAAAATAATGAAAGTTTTAGTGCCAAATAATTTAAACGTACTTGAATTGATTGAAGAATTGAATCTCTCTAATCGAAGACAGAAATATGTTAAAGAGAAAATATATCATTTGATATCAAGAGTTGTGGCAACACATAAAAATATTAAAAAGTTTGATAAAAATGGATACACCGGATTGTGTTCTAAAGAACTCAATATGATCTTAAATAGAGATTATAAATTGATTTTAGATCTATTAAAAGATAAAAATGTGATTGAGTTAGATGTCAATTATTTAAAAGGTGTGAGGTGTAATAAAATCAGGTTAAACGATCAATATCAAAAACCAGATAAGGTATTAAAAACCATAAGGAGAGAACATAAAACAGCACCCTCTAAAACCCAGTTATTAGATAGTTACTTCAACCACAACTTAGAAATACAAAAAGGGTACAAGAATCATGTAAAACACATATACGATACCTTGCGTCAAGAATTAACAAACGACAATCAGTTACTGGTTCTAAAAAATAAAATTGGAATCTGGTTATTGACAATAAATGATATTGAAAACAATCAGTATTGGCAAAAAAAATCGTCAACTAATTGGAGATACAATTCCACGTTAACGAATCTTTCCAAAACACTTAAGAAGTATTTAACTTATGAAAAACAATCATTAGTTCAAGTAGATCTTAAATGTAGTCAAGTATATCTATTATCAAGTATATTAAACTATGACTTCTTTAAAACTAATGATGAGTTATCATTTCATCAAATAATGAATTCCATATTATCTGATAAAATTATAAAATATGTTATATCATATCTATTTTCTCCATTAATGTTTGCGCACTTTGAGCAAAGAAAGTATTTAGGGAAAGATGAGATAACAATTAGAGATCATCACGAATTTCAAAAATTTAGAGACGCTCCATTTCAAGAAGATTTCTATTCACATTTATTTGAATTGGAACATGGAGTTCCTCCCACGGATGCTCAACGTAAATCGATCAAAAAGGATATCATGTATGTGTTGTTTCAAAACAATAGAAAACATCGAGAATTGGTGGAAGGAGTTCGGTTATTAGAGAAGTTTTATCCTTTTGTAAATCAATTTATTCTCAAGATTATGGACAGAATAGGTAAAAGAAATTTCTCCCTACTTCTGCAGCGTGTGGAGAGTTATCTCATATTGGATTGTGTGGTTCCAGAATTTCACACACGATGTCCTGCAGCTCCAATTTTCACAATCCATGATTGTATTATTACAACCGAACAACATAAGTTAGAACTAACGAATGTGATGTTTGAAGTATTGTATGAAAAAACAGGTATTAAACCTGGTCTATCGGTTGAAAAGTTAGATCCTTCAGATCCACTTGATGATAGTTTTATCAAAGAAATGAAAGATGATATCTACAAGAAATCAACTAAGAGTAGATTTAAAAAAATGAGTTGGTCAATACTGGACAAACATATTGAGACAACAAATGAATTTTTGAAGAACAATTAAAAAATAATTAATTAAACTAAAACCGTGGACAGGGAGATAATACTGAACATTAAATATTATGAATAAAAATATAAATAATTCTAATCCAATTTCTGAAGAGGAATTTTTTGATCAACTTTTAAAAAATGCGGTTAATACAACAAAAAACTATTTTAAATTCAGAGCAGAGATCTGTTCTGATGTTATTGAGTTCCACAGAACGCTAATGCAACCATCTGATTCTCATTTTATGATATGGGAGTTTGGATACAGTAGAGATTTTTGTTTACCTGATGTCGAATGTAAATTAACAACAAGTCTAAGTATAGAACAGGTTAGAGATTATATGAAATTAAATGACGACTCACATGTTATGATAGAAACCTTAAATTATGCTGATCAGTATGATGGTGAAAGAAATCAAATAGACTAAAAAAATCACAATAGTATAAAAGATAAAACCATTGAATTTTTCTTTATCACAAATTGAGATGATTCTTATTAAAAAATCAAAATCATGAAAGAAGAAATGATCCAAATATTGAATGTAACAAAAGACGAACTAATCCAAATTGTTAAAGAAGGTGTCAAATTAGAATTGAACCGACAGAAGGCAATAGGTCAGACTACTTTTAATAACTCACATGAAAAGTATTTGAGTAGAAGTGAAACGGCAGAATTACTTCATGTCACAGAGGTCACTTTGAATAATTGGGAGAAGAAAAACATACTTATCCCAAAGAGAATTGGTGGTAGGGTATTATATAAGGAGACTGATGTATTAAGTAGATTGGATGCTGCTGCGTGATCCTTTTTATAACGGTATAATCGTTATGTAATGATACAAACTGCGCACACTTTTGAGCACACCATTAAAAAGAAAAAACCCGTAAAACCATATATTACAGGTTGTTACGGGAATTTAATGTGGTACCTCCAGGAATCGAACCTTTATGGTATTTAGTTGTAATTCATGTTTACATATTTCTTAACCATTTTTAAATTCTCAACTAATTAAATAGATGTCAATGCGGCAATAGAACCGGGTTTTTATAAATTAGGGGGCTTGATTTTAAAAATAATTTTATCTATATTTTTAAAAAACCAAGGAATGAATAGACAATTAATGACAATTGGAGAAGCTGCTACTTACTTAGGTATTTCCGTTTCACATTTATATAAAATGTGTTCTATGAGGAGTATCGATTTTTATAAGATTGGGAAGTCTAATAAGTTTTTAATTGCAGATTTAAATGAATTTATATCAAAAAATAAAATCAGCAAAAAGGAAGAATCAATGGTTAAGTTAAAACTTTCAATAAAAGTATGACAACAATAAAACAAGTTTTTGATTATAGAACACCGAAAGTAAATGGAGAAATTCCTGTAAGATTGCGGGTGACACACAACCGAAAAACAACTCATATTTCATTGAATGCGTCATTAACTGAAGTTCAAATAAAAAAGATAAAACAAGGTAAGGTCGATGAAGAATTATCTCATTTTATAAAGGAATTGGATGACCTTACTTATGACGCTCGAAAAGTAGCTGCAAAATTAGAGCCATTTTCAATAATTGAATTGAAACGTCAACTTTCAAATTCCAATACTTCAAAAAACAATAAAGATCATTTATTAGTCGATATAATTCAACTGAAAATTAAGAAACTTGATGAAAATCAACAATATAAATCTAAGGGTCATTATAAGACGCTTTTAAAAATGATTAGAACCTTTGATTCCTCATTATTATTAAAAAATGTAACTCAGGATTTCTTGCATGATTTTGAACAGTTTTACATAAATGGAAGAATTAAAAAAGATGGAGAAAGTCGATTAGAAAATTACTACAACACCTTAGGTATTTATTTGAGAAATCTCAAAGCAGTTATTAATTTAGGCAGAGATCATAAAATGGTAGACCATACATATGAGTTTCCGTTTGGCAAAAACCGATACACTATTAAAACGTACAATACAGAGAAGGAAATCTTTTCTGTGGATCAGGTTAATAGTTTAATGACTTTTAACTCTTTTGATACAAAATACCAAGAGAATGCACATGATCATTGGAAAGTCTGTTTTTTGTGCAACGGCAGTAATATGTCAGATGTTTTACAATTCAAATGGACCGATATAGATGATGATATTATTTCATTTGTGAGACAGAAAACAGAGAACAGAACAAAGACGGTCAGAAAACTCTCTATCCCAATTATAAAACCTTTAAGGGAATTAATAGACAGAATAGGAAATAGAGAAAGTGAATACATCTTTGGAGGATTTAGAACCCCACCCAAGAAGACAACAATACAAAATAAGGTTTCTAAAATGTGTAAAGGATATAACAAACACCTAAAAGTGATAGGAGTTAAAATTGGATTACCCATTCCTTTGACCATATCCACCTCAAGGCATAGTTACGGAAATTACCTTGCCAAACATGGAGTTCCATTAGAGAGGATTGCAGAGATGATGGGTCACAAAGACAAACAGCGGTTTACAACATATCATTACATCGGTAGTTTGGATAAAAAGATATTATTCGAAACGAATGGTTGTTTAAAAGCGTTTTAATCTTGAAATGTTTGCAAGAATGTTTGCAAGAATTAATTTTTACAAGAATTTCATCTTTAAAAAGGTAGTGTTTATGAGGGTTTCAGAAGATACTCAAAAAAATCAGTTCAATACTCATAATCAGGTGGTCCTTGGTTCGAGCCCAAGTGGGACCACTAGTAAAATCAAGCTTTCACGGAAATGTGAGGGCTTTTTTTATGACAATTAGACAAGCAAATATAAATAAAATTGTCAATTTTTTGACAGTAAAAAGCCAAAAAAATCTAACAATTTTTTTATAAATGACAACCCCACCCTTTAAATAAAAATCACTTTCTATGGAAGGGTATTATCCAAAAATGTATGTGTTGTATGAACAACATTATTATGTAATAAAAGCATATTTTATTTTTTATTTAAATCAACCTTTTAATTATTGATAGCCAATAAGTTAGGACTATTGTAATTTTGTAGTTTATATATGTAATTTTACTTAGAGAATACACTACCCTTTGTCTTCGAGTGTGAAATAAATAACAGGGAGTAAAACCCCCTGTTATTCGTAACAATCGTAGTAATCGTAATATATTTTAATTACGATTTTACGAGCGATAATTTAGTATTAATCGTAATATCGTAATATTTATTTACTACGAACTTTAAGAGGCTTACGATTTGTGTTTTTTTAACCAACTTCGAATAGCCCCTTCAGTTACACCTAAACGCTTAGCTATTTCAACATTTGAAAAGCCTTGCTTATTCAATTCAATTGCACTAACTATCATATCATTTTTTTCCTCTTTAGAAACAATTCGTAAATGTTTCTGTTCACTGTCTAAACCTATATATTCAAATAAAAGAAAACTGTCAGATTTCTTTATTTGACAAAGAACAATATTATTTAAATCGTATTCAAAAATTGCATTGCGAACTTTAATTTGTTTTAAATAACGTAATCCATTTTTTTGAAAACTTTCCCCAATTGCAAAAGCACTATCGCAGAAATTAATTAGCATTTTACTCCCTGATAAATCATTCTTTGTAATTCCCTTAGAAGCATCTCTCTTTGGAGTATGTGCAAGAATTAATAATGATAGTCCGTACTTATTTTTAATTTTCTTTAACTTCTTCATTAAAGGTAGAGCCTCTTTTGCTTTTTCATTTTCAGCACTCAAATAAGTTAAGTTATCTATAATTAATACTTTCGCATTAGTTTTTTCAATTAAGCTTACTAAAGAATTGATAAGTATTTCTTCAAATGGAATATCTTCCTCAAAAAGCGAATCACTATTAATTTCAACTCTTATTAAGTTTTCATCAAATTTAAAGGCTTGATTTTCTTCATTTGTATAACGAATTTGGAATTGTTTGTCTGAAAGTTCAAAATCAAAGTATAATACCTTTTGACTTTCACTTTCTAACTCAAATCCTTCTATATTTTCTCCTTTACTTATGCTATGACTAATTTGCATTGCAAGGATTGACTTGCCAACATTTGTATCAGCAAATAAAATACATACCTCATTTTCAAACCAAAATGTACCAAATAACTTTTTTGGATTTGGTCTTAACCTAGCTTCTTCTATCCATTTATTCGCTTGCTTATAATTTAAAATATTACCTTCTGTAGATATTGTTTTTGGGACTTTATTTGATTCAATTTTATAATTTTTTCTATTGAACTTCCCAAATTCTTCAAAATGTTCTTTATAAACACGTTTTATTGTACTTTCAATTTCATCTAAATTAAATGAGTTACAAGAATAATTAGAAGCAAATGAGATCGTTTCATTTATATCTATACCATATCTATTTGCATTACAAGCAAACCAATGCACAAAATTATTTCGATTCCCATTTCTAAATTCTATTTTATTTTCTGTAAAACTCCATACCCAAGAAATATCAACTGAGCTTTTAGGCAGGGTATTCTGAATGGTATATATTTCAGATGATTCATTTAAATACAATTCAGGATCATAAGATACAAAACAAAGTCTTGTAACATCTTTGACAGCCCCATCAGATTCTAATCCTACAATTCCATCATAGTATGCTCTTAATGCATTAAAAAACTCAGTATGCGTCTCTAATATTGCATCTGTCTTAACCAATACTTTTAATCCTTTACCTGATGGACTAATAAAGGCTGAATATGTAAAGGGAATTCCGATAATGCTCTCTTTTAATCTTTCAACATCTTCAACTTTGTCATAGTCTAAATGCAAGAGTCCTGAGTAGGAGTCTATACTTTCTTTTTTTCTTCTTTCCTTAAAAGTTCCTGATGGTGTAAAAGCAGGTAAAGCCCTTTTTAAACTATTTGCTTGCACTAATTCCCTTTTTTCAAATGCTTGTCGAATTGGGTCTATTTTAATTTTCCAAGAACCTATTTTAATACATTCTAAAACTTGTCGAACTTCGGCAGGTCTCATATTACTTGAATCTACAGATTCCATAAAACTTATTTTTATTGTTTTTTCCATTTATAATTAATTAAGAGTTAAGGTTTGCCAAACCTGCCAAATCTTCTATATTGTATAGAAGACGAAACCTTAAATTTAGGCAGAGTTATTCCTGCTCCCATTATGGGAATATTCGTTTAATAGCTTCTTACTATTATTCAGAAGTAATATAATTGGGATTTAAATACTTTATTTCATTGGCAATAGATTTATGCCAATTTTTTGATTTAAAATAAAGAATTCCTTATATTTGAAGTGTCTTAAAACTACAAAGTCAATGGGTTCTGATTTCGATCAAATCTGTTGGCTTTTTACTTTGCAAATTTTGAAATTTTGAAATTTTATTTAGGACACGGTATTATATCTTTTTGGGTACGGTATTATATCTATTCAAACTTTGATTTTAGTAGCATATAATTTTCAATATACTTTTTGATACTATAATCTGATTTAAATTTTGTTGATGTCCCCATATTAATATCAAATGTTTCAATTAGAAAATCAAATATTTTCTTAAGAGGTAAATCCTTATTAATCAAGTTGTCTTTTATCAATTGATCTACACAAAAACTGCATTTAGCTAAAATAATTTTATCAGTATCAAAATCATTTTTTAGGAAGGCTAAAAATAATTCATATCCATATGAATTAAAATAATTAGGATATGGATTTTCATATTCAATATTTTTCATTTTAGCATTTGACAACAATTCATTTTTACTATATAAAAAATCAATTTTTCTTTTCGAAGAACTTATAAATTCTTCAAAAAATTCTTCATTCACAAATTGTAATGCATTAATGGGCTCATTATTTTCAATTTTTAAGAAATATTTTACTGTATTGTCTAATATACTTTTTTGTTCAGAAATGCATTTATCTATAAAATCTTCTTCAATTGAGTCAGGAACATCACCTAGAAAATCTTGAAGATGGTAAGGATATTTTTCAGTATAACTCTCTAAATCATAAAACCTAAAATCATTTATTATTAAACAGTAAATTTTATTTTCTACAATTCCTCTGAAAGTATTCATTAAATATTGATCATCAACAAAAATTAATTTGTCAAAATATAATTTGAATATTCGATTTATTTCTTGTAATGGATCAGTCTTTTCTAACGGGCCTAAAAGTATATCTAATAATTTCAAATTTCGATCCGAAACGTTTTTCATTTTATGAAATTTATTTTAAAAAAATATAAAATTACTATATTTGGGAAAATAATTTTAGCGAAATGACAACAAATAAACAAATTGTAACTGCAATTAAAAAATCTCTTTCAAAAATTGATTTTTCAAAAATTCAAGAAAAATGCACAAATGAAGCACAAACAAGATTGTATCTAATAGATCAAATAATTACTATTTTAGGGTATAGTATTCAAGATGATGTATTAACAGAAATTAATGCAGGTTGGGGCAATAAGAGAGACAAAGCAGATATGGGTTTGATTGTAAAAGATAAGAAAAATCCTGAAATTATAATTGAATGTAAGACATTAGGAAAAAAATTAACTGATATAGAAGCAGATCAGCTAAACGGGTACTTTACTAAGTTACAAAATTCAAAAATCGGAATTTTAACTAATGGAATACAATGGAAGTTTTATGCGGTTAATCAAGCAAATAAATCAAATAATCTTTGTGAAATTCCTTATTTAATATTGGACTTAAGTGAATTAAACGATGAATTGTACGAGCAGCTTTCGAAAATTCATAGAAGTTATCTTACTTATGGTAATAATTTCAAAGAATTAATGGATGATATTCAAGAAATTTACTTTATGCAAGGGTTTGATAAAGCACTTTCAGAGGAACTTTCAGAGCCATCAGATGATTTTATTAAAGCTGTTTTTAATAGAATGGATGGCAAAAGAATGACAGATACAATTAAAGATAAAATAAAGTCATTAATTAACTCAAGTTCAATCCAAACTGCTTTGTATAAGGTAGTTGAAGCAGAATCCAAAAGTGGTAATATGGTTGTAACTACTGCCGAAGAACTTAAAATATATCATACAGTTAAAACAATATTAGTACACAATAAAAAAATTGATGCAGATAGAATTACTTATCGCGACCAAAAAAACAGTTTTAATGTATTAGTTGACGACAATAACAAGAAAATTGTGTGCAAGATTATTTCGGCAAGAAATAAATATACAATAGAAATTAATGGTGAGAAGTTTGATTATATTGGAATCGATAGTATAGTTAAGATTAAGAAACAATTGTTGGAATCAGCACTTTCATATATTGAATAATTTATTAATAATTATATCTAATTTCATTATAAATATAGAATATGAAAAATCTATTATTTTATTTATTAATAACATTTTCTTGTTTTGGACAGGAGGATATTGAAAGGTTCAAATTATATCCAACCCAAAATATGTATACGTTTTTAAAACTTGATACTTCAAATGGGCAATTATGGCAAGTTCAATATGGTGTTGGAGATGTAGTTTCGTCAGTTGTAGTGTTGAGCAACCGCAAAATATCAAAATCAGTTGACGAAATAACAGAAGAATATAATAAAGATTATAAGTATTGGGAAGAAATTATAAAGAAAGATACAATTTTAAGCCCAACTCAAATTGAAAATTGGAAACCAATTTCAATAGAAAAAAGATTAGCTTATGAATCAATTGCAAAAAATGGCAGATACAAATTATATCCTACACAAAATATTTATAACTTCATCCTGCTTGATGTAATAAAAGGGAATACTTATCAAGTTCAATGGAACATTGATGAAAAGAAAAGATTTGTTAATTTTCTCTATTAAATCACTTTTTTAAACACAAACCATAACATATTAATCTACTCTTAATCATAAAAAAAACATACTCATAATATAAATATTAAAATTATGAAAAAAGCTTTGTTATTTATTTTTTTATCTTTTACAATATTTTCATTTAGTCAAAAACCTACAGAAGAGCAAATGCTAGAAGCTACAAAAAAATGGGTCTATCTTTCTAGCGGTAATCCTATTGATGGATACAAAAAAACTTCAATAAGAGTTAATGATGGAGGTAAAATAGATAACTTTTGTGTTCTACGCATAGAAAATAACTCAGCATTACTAAAGTTAAAAAATAGCACGGGTGAAGATGAAAATGACAGAGATGATTTGATTATTGATATAAAAGCTATTACATCTCATTCATTATCTGATTTAAATGAAATATTGATGTATTTTGAAAATGAAAAATTTTATTATAAAGTAAATTTT
>Ga0102821_1000034_pt1 | contig 60862 bp, 54 predicted proteins | sample ColrivemetaGS715_FD_78194 | JGI IMG/M metagenome (GOLD analysis project Ga0102821, IMG submission 78194) | Estuarine microbial communities from the Columbia River estuary - Ebb tide non-ETM metaG S.715 | ecosystem: Environmental > Aquatic > Marine > Intertidal zone > Estuary | place: USA... | reverse complement strand
CTTTAATAAAATTTTCTGAGGTTTGTTTCTTGGGTGTTTTCATAAGATTTCAAATTTAATGATTTTGAAAACACTCTCTTAGTTTTTGTCTAAATCAGTACACTTTTTGCTGACGATTTACATACCGGTCGCTACTGCTTGCGCGTAAAACTTTCTATCCGCACCCGCGTCTTGCGGGTTGAATTTTTGAATCGATTTTATTCTCATGATTTATATTTTTTATGAGATTATTATTAGGTTGCAACTTGAACAAAGAGGATGTGCAACGTTGTTCTCTACGTTTTCGTCAGCATGCTGTATTTAGATACATTGTAGCGAACGATTTTGTGCTACAAAATGAACAGTAGTAAGAGTTGTTCATGCATTTTTGTTCATAACATATTACATAAGCCAGGTTACCATGCAGTTTGCAGTACTACATATGATATTTAAAAATTAATACATATGATTTGGTAAGCTTATGGAAGTGTTGTACTTTTGGATTTCGATATAAAAGTGCACTTCTTAAAGTGTTACCGTTTAAAAGGCCTTAGAACTGCAATTCTGAGGCTTTTTCTTTTTTACAAATATAGTTTTCGTTTATGATACAGAAGATTTTAACACTAGGGACTTATCAACAAATTATGACCAAAGATGATAGGGTAAGTATATTTCATACTTTACAACCCCTTCATTTTTTATAAGTTACCTCTTATTTTTTTCTAATATCAATGAACATTCAACTACATCAGCAGTGTGTTGTAAAATTGCAACATATTTCATGATAATGAAAGGGGGACTTATTGACAAATTGCTTGAAGTTCTCAACAATTTTGTGAATTGCGCAATGTATAGCCCCAAAACAATAATCTCAACCTATTGATAAACAACGCTTTAAAAACCCAAAACCTTGAAAACCCTTGATTTTAGGCAGTTTTCTTACAAAACGCGCATGTGTTGGTTCGTACGAGTTGAAATTAACAAAAGTAACATTCAGCCCTCGTCGGTTTCTTGCCCGTCTGCGGCAGGCAGGTTTGTGAATTTTGTGGGTTAGCTGTAAGACTAAGCGACGATAGGAAGTGTAGCGTTTATTCCATAAAAGCTAAAATCTAGATGGTTTCCTTTACGGAACAAACCGATTTTAAGGTCGATGATACCTATTTTCTAGAAATCAGAGGAAAAAATAAGACAAGCAAACAACCTGCTATGCCCGAAAATTCCTGTATCGTTGCCGACGATATGGACGCTAGTTTTTAACATAAAATACCGTTATGGCTTTTTGGCTTTATGTATTGATCGATAGTAAAATTTAGTGATTTAATATTTAGGTTATTTTAAATAGAGGGTTTTCTGATTTCGAGTCCAATGATCCCTATTTTATGGGGCATCGGTTTTTTTGATAGGGGTTCACTCATTTTTGCATAATAAAGGGTGGGGAACAATGAAAAGCGATTTTTGTTTAGTAGATTATACAAAAAATAAATACATTTGTATACTGCAATAAACAATCATGGATGCTTTAATTAGTAAATTTTACAAAAAATTAGACACTACGACTACCGATTTTGTACGTGATACGATTCACAAAGTCAATTGGGAGGCAAGATTGGTAGGTATAAAAGGCGCAAGAGGTATTGGTAAAACGACGCTGCTTTTGCAATACATTAAGCTGCGTTTGGCAAATCGATTAGAAAAAACATTGTATGTAAGTTTAGATTCAATTTGGTTTAATACAAATTCACTTATCGATTTAGTAGATAATTTTTCGAAAAAAGGCGGCGAATATCTTTTTTTAGATGAAGTACATAAATACCCTGGATGGTCGCAAGTGCTAAAAAACATCTATGATGACTACCCTACTATTAAAGTAGTTTTTACCGGTTCTTCTTTGTTAGAAATTTTAAATGCCCGTGCTGATTTAAGTAGAAGGGCGGTTGTTTACGAAATGCAAGGATTTTCATTTAGAGAATATTTACGTATGGAAACAGGGATAGATTTTGATATTTTGTCGTTAGAACAAATCCTAAAAAACCATGTCAACGAAGCTAAAAAAATACAGCAGCAAATAAAACCGTTCCAGTATTTTGAAAACTACCTGCAGCAAGGCTACTACCCATTTTATAGAGAACAACCCGAGTTGTATGAAATTCGACTAGGCGAAGTCATAAACATGATGTTAGAAATAGAATTGCCGCTACTTAGAGGAGTAGAATTGGCGTATATAGCTAAAATTAAGCAACTGCTAGTAATCATTGCCGAATCAGTACCGTTTGTGCCAAATGTGAGTAAATTGAGTGAGAAAATTAACATCAATCGAGCCACCTTACTATCGTATTTACATTATTTATCAGAAATAGGATTAACACACAATTTATTTAAAGAATCATTCGGTATTAGTAGGTTGCAAAAACCAGCAAAAATCTATTTAGAAAACACCAACCTGATTTATTTATTAGCCCAACAAAATGCCAACATTGGCAATAGTAGAGAAACTTTTTTTATAAACCAGCTGGCATACAACCATAAGGTTACCTTTACCGAACAAACCGATTTTAAGGTCGATGATACCTATTTTTTTGAAATTGGAGGAAAAAACAAAAAAAGCAAACAAATTGTGACACTCGAAAATTCCTATATCGTTGCCGACGATATTGAATATGGTTTTCAACATAAAATACCCTTATGGCTTTTTGGCTTTATGTATTGATCGATAGTAAAATTTAGTGATTTAATATTTAGTTTTTTTTAAATAGAGGGTTTACTGATGTTGTTTTTAAAATATACCAAATCCCTTTTCTGTTAGATATTTAAAAAAGATTGGTTAATTTTGACTTATGAAAGGAATCATATTAGCAGGAGGTAGTGGCACACGCTTGTACCCAATTACCAAAGGGATCTCAAAACAATTGTTGCCGGTGTATGACAAACCGATGATTTACTACCCTTTATCGGTATTGATGTTGGCGGGTATTCAAGATATTTTAATCATTGTTACCCCAGACGATTTGCCTAATTTTCAAAAATTATTGGGTGATGGTGCTGAGATAGGATTGCAAATTTCTTATGCAGCACAACCGAGTCCGGATGGTTTGGCACAAGCATTTATAATTGGAGAAGATTTTATTGGAACTGATGATGTGTGTTTGATTTTAGGAGATAATATTTTTTATGGCTATGGTTTTTCTGCAACACTGCAACACGCAAAAAAAAATATTGCAGCAGGTAAATCAACGGTATTTGGCTATTATGTAAACGATCCTGAACGCTATGGAGTCGCCCAATTTGATGCTGCAGGAAATGTGATTTCTATTGAAGAGAAACCCGCAATCCCAGCATCTAATTATGCGGTTGTTGGATTGTATTTTTATACGAACGAGGTGGTACAGATAGCAAAGAATGTAAAGCCCTCTGAGAGAGGAGAATTAGAAATTACCTCTGTAAATCAAGAATACTTAAAAAGGCAACGTTTAAAAGTAGAACTCTTAGGTAGAGGGTTTGCTTGGTTAGATACTGGTACGCACGACTCATTGATGGAAGCGGGTCAATTTATAGAAACCATCGAAAAACGCCAAGGATTAAAGGTCGCTTGTTTGGAAGAAATTGCTTACAGAATGAATTATATTGATGCTGAGCAAGTAAAGAGATTGGCAGCGCCATTGAAAAAGAATGCCTATGGACAATATCTCTTAAACTTAGTTAAAAATAGTTAAATGAAATTTATAAAGACAGATATACCAGCGCTTGTTATTATAGAACCTACTGTTTTTGGAGATGCGAGAGGTTATTTTTTAGAATTTTACAATAAAAAAGCTTTTGAAGAAAATATTGGGTCAGTAAATTTCGTGCAGGATAATGAATCGAAATCATCAAAGGGTGTATTAAGAGGGTTGCATTTTCAAAAACCTCCTTTTGATCAAGCCAAATTGGTGCGCTGCATAGAAGGAGAGGTGTTGGATGTAGCTGTTGATATTCGAAAAAATTCACCAACCTTCGGCAACCATGTTTCAGTCATCTTATCAGGAGACAATAAACGTCAGGTATTTATACCAAGAGGTTTTGCGCACGGTTTTGTGGTGTTGAGTGAATCGGCTATTTTTTCTTATAAAGTTGATAATTGGTATGCACCTGAATACGAAGCAGGAATCCATTGGAATGACAACAAATTAAATATTCACTGGGAGATTGATCAAAAAGAAGTAGTAGTTTCAGAAAGAGATTCAAAACTTCCCAAGTTTTCAGAATTTCAATCACCTTTTACCAAATAATTTTATGAATAAAATACTCCATACAATGGTTTTGTGGCGGTATTCTATTTTAAATGGAACGATAACAGCATGAAAAAAAACATATTAATCACTGGAGGAGCAGGTTTTATTGGTTCTCACTTGGTAAGATTACTGGTTCACAAATACCCTGCCTACCATATCGTAAATATGGATGTATTGACTTATGCAGGGAATTTAGAGAATTTAAAAGAGATAGCAGCTAAAGAAAATTACACCTTTGTGAAGGTGGATATTTGTGATTTTGAGACCGTAAAACAAATTTTTAGTACGTATAAAATTGACGCTGTGATCCATTTAGCCGCAGAATCTCATGTTGATCGTTCTATTAAAGATCCATTTTCTTTTGCGCAAACCAATGTGATGGGTACTTTAAGCCTGCTGCAAGCAGCTAAAGAAACTTGGGGTAGCGATTTTACAAACAAGTTATTTTACCATGTGTCTACGGATGAGGTGTATGGATCACTCGGAGAAGACGGGTTTTTTACAGAAGACACCGCGTACGATCCGCATTCTCCGTATGCTGCTTCCAAAGCCTCATCAGATCATTTTGTCAGGGCTTTTCACGATACGTATCAACTACCGGTGGTTGTATCAAATTGTTCCAACAATTACGGGTCGTATCAATTTCCAGAAAAGTTAATTCCGCTTTTTATCAATAATATAATTCATAATAAACCTCTGCCTGTATATGGAAAAGGAGAAAACGTGCGCGACTGGTTGTTTGTAAACGATCATGCCCGCGCTATTGATGTTATCTTTCACAAAGGGAAAATAGGCGAGACCTACAATATCGGGGGCTTTAACGAATGGAAAAATATTGATCTGATAAAAGTGATCATTAAAACGGTTGATCGCTTGTTAGGAAGAGAACAAGGAGCTTCTGAAAAATTAATTACCTATGTAACTGATAGGGCAGGGCATGACCTACGATACGCGATAGATTCCTCAAAATTGAAAGAAGAATTGGGATGGGAGCCCTCTTTGCAGTTTGAAGCCGGGATTGAAAAGACTGTGGCGTGGTATTTAGAAAATCAAGAATGGTTAGCCTCCATTACCTCGGGTGATTACCAAGCATATTATGATAAAATGTATGGTGTTGACTAACAGCATATTGGGTTTTAACTCATAAAATGATCAGAAATTTTAAATCTAACTATTAGGTTTATTTTTTTTAGTGGGTTTATGTGCCAGATACCTGATTATGTATTGTTAGCCTTGTTTTTGTGCACTATTAGTTAAAATTTTTAGATGTTAGATGCAAGTTTGTTTATAAATGAAACGCTACTAAAAACGCTGCCAAATTGATTTTTTAAAGAAGGGCTATTTTTTTTAAAATAGTTTACAATCACGATTCAATTCTCCATAATCTTTCTTGCACAAGCTATTTTCTTATGATATATTTGAAAAAAAATTAACAACCATGATTTTAATTGCAGACGGAGGCTCTACAAAAGCAGATTGGATAGCAATCAATAAAGATAAAACAGAAGCATTCAGAGTAAGAACTTTGGGTTTGAATCCGGAGGTAAATACTACCAAAGAATTAACGGATCGAATCATTCACATGTTTCAACTGATCAATATCAAAAAGGATGTTGAAGAAATTTATTTTTATGGAGCAGGGTGTGGCACTCCTGCGGCAATCAAAATTTTGCAGGATGTATTGGAATCCATCTTTATCAATGCCAAAGTTTTTGTTGCCGAAGACATGCTGGCGGCAGTGTATGCAGCATCTGGTAAAGCCCCTGCCATCGTTTGTATTTTAGGGACAGGGTCTAATAGTTGTTATTTTGATGGGGAAAACCTACATATGAAAACCGTTTCCTTGGGCTATATTGTGATGGATGAAGCTAGTGGAAATCACTTTGGGAAAATACTATTAAAGGAGTATTTTTATGAGAAGATGCCAAAAAGAATTGCTACAAAATTTGCATCGGAATTCAATCTAGATGCCGACTTTGTTAAGAAAAATTTATACAAAGAGCAAAATCCGAATATGTATTTGGCAACCTTTGCCCAATTTATGTTTGCCTTTAAAGAGGACAAATACATCAAGCGCATCATTAAAAAAGGATTTCAGGAGTTTTTCAAATACCGAGTATTGCCTTTTGAGAAAGGTACTGAAACCCCGCTTTACTTTATCGGTTCTATTGCTTTTTACTTTAGAGATTTACTAGAAAAAGTAGCTCAAAAAAATAATTTAACAGTAACAGATGTCATCCAAAGACCTATAGATAATCTGTTGGAGTATCACCGAAATAATATTCAGTAGGCCTTGAGGTAATCGGTTAACTGTTTAGGGATTAACTGTTTAGGGTTTAGTTGTTTAGGGTTTAACTGTTTATTGTTTAAATGCTTATCAAATAACCAAATAACCAAATAACCAATTAACCGATTAATCAAATACCCAAATACCCATTAAAGAAACTCCAAAAGCCGCTCCAATTTCATGCCTCTAGAACCTTTGATGAGAATGGTTTTTTGATGTAAGGGCTGTTTGGTAAGCTGCGCTTGCAAACTTTCAAAATCACTAAAAGTAGCATGGTTGATACTTACTCCATGAAAGTTTTTTCCAACTAAAAAGATGGATTCAAAATTCAGACTAGCTGCCAAATCAGCAATGGCTTGGTGCTCATGAGCACTGTCTTCTCCTAATTCAAACATGTCACCTAAAATAACAACTTTTTGGCTTTCATTCAGCACAGCAAAATTTTCGAGGGCTACTTTCATGCTACTTGGGTTGGCATTGTAGGCGTCTAAAATTAGGGTATTGTGAGTTGTTTTTACAATTTGTGAACGATTGTTTTGAGGCACATATCCCTCAATAGCTTTGCTGATAGCAGCTATAGGCACCCCAAAATACAGACCTATGGTGATGGCGGCTGCTATGTTGGGGAAATTATAGTCACCCATCAATTGAGTCTGGATGTTTTTACCATCCAACGAAAGCTGTAGGTAAGGATTCATCCCCACAAACTGTATGCTCTCCATATCAAACAATATCCGAGAGATATCCGAAGTCTTTGTCATTTGGATCGCATCACTAGGATTGACGAACACCATTTTATGGTTTGCCCTTATAAAATCGAACAATTCACTTTTTCCTTTGATGACGCCTTCTACGCCTCCAAAGCCCTCTAAATGCGCTTTGCCAAAGTTGGTGATGTAGCCAAAATCAGGTTCGCAAATACTACTTAAAAAGGCAATCTCTTGTTGGTGATTGGCACCCATTTCTACAATGCCCAATGCTGTATCAGGTGTCATAGAAAGTAGGGTTAAAGGCACTCCAATATGATTGTTGAGGTTTCCTTTGGTAGCTACTGTTTTGAATTTTTGTTGCAGCACGGCATGAATCAATTCTTTAGTTGTTGTTTTGCCATTGCTACCAGTGAGCCCAATGATCGGCAATTGAAGTTGTTTTCTATGATAATTGGCAAGGTCTTGCAGAGTTTGTAAAGCATCCGCAACCAGGATCATCCGTTTGTCTGTTTGATAGGCTTTTTCATCAATAATGGCAAAACGAGCGCCTAAAGACAAGGCCTGTGCTGCAAAGCTATTGCCGTTAAACTTGTCACCTTTCAATGCGAAAAACAAACTATTTGTAGGAATTGCTCTCGTATCTGTGGTCACTAGGTAGTGTGTTTTGTAAAGTTCGTAGAGTTTGGGAATGTCCATCATATGTAAAAAATAGTAATCTGTTGGATCTGTTGTTTTGTATGTTTTAGTTCTATAGCAATCATAGGGGTGTTTTATAGTGGAAAGTCTGTATTGTCAACTCAAAAAAAAATACATTGCTATGATTTCTAAATTTTGCTATCTATTTGTTTTCTCTATGCTTTTATGTGTGGTACATCTTATTGTTCTAAAAAAAACCTCATTATAAAAATTACAATGAGGTTGTTGGTATGCTTTGAAAGTACTTATCTGATTGGGTTTCTTGCCGATTTCTTTTTCGTTGACATAGGCCCTAATTTGTCAGAAACACATCGGAAACCGATATAGTTCGTCGCCATATATTCTGGTAAATACCTTCTTTGTGCCGGGTCTAACCAGTATTCTCTATCAGACCATGAACCTCCCTTGTATACGCGGGTATTGTCGCTAATCAACGTAGTTCTTTTCTTGCTATCGTTTATTAAAATGTCTTTTCCTGTGATGGAATCACGCATTCTTGTTGGCCCTTTTGGTGAATTGTACATACTTGGTTTTGAAGTAAATTCATCTTTATTGGCATTGAAAAAACGAGAAGAATTCAAATCACCATCGCCAATATTCGAATTGTCAGCAATAGAAAAGTTTCTGCGCATCACAGCATCTTCTTTGGTGATAGGCGTATATTTGATAGTACCAGGCAATTGCTTAGGAATAATTTTGCCGTTAGGTAAGGTGTCGTAATCAACTTTGGCAAAATCACCATCTGCAACATATACTAAATTTCCGTCAGCATCAATACTTTTCTTGGTAAACAAGTTTCCTCTAAAATAGTTGAAATCATTCGCTTCATTATCTATAATAGGTCTGTACACATCTGCTACCCATTCTGCTACGTTTCCGGACATGTCATATAACCCGTAAGCATTTGGCGGATATGATTTTATTTTGTTTGGAATATCAGAACCATCTGAGCTCCACCCTGGTAAACCACTGTATTCGCCATTACCTTGTTTAAAGTTTGCCAATTGATCTCCTCTGTACCGTTTATCTTTAGCACGGGTATATTTACCATCCCAAGCATATTTTTTACGACCTCGGATATTGTTGTACTCTCTGTTTTCTATATTTGCTTTGGCAGCAAATTCCCATTCGGCCTCAGTTGGTAAGCGAAAACGCTGGGTTAATACACCATCTGCTTGAGTAATTTTTCTACCCTGAAAAGCACCTTTTTCGGGTCTAGGTTCGCCTTTTTTACGAACCCCTTTGCTAGGAATACCTCTTTTATACACGGTTGAATCACCTTCAAACAAACGAGAATCATTTGCCAAGAATACATCTGTATCAAAAAAGTTGCTGATTGAATCTATTTCAAAGATATTTTTGATGTAGCCTTTGTCAATCAAGGTTTTTAAGTTTACCACATTGGTTCTCCATTTGCAGTATTCATTGGCTTGCAACCAACTAACCCCTACCACAGGATACTCTGCATATGCTGGATGACGAAAATAATTTTCCGATAAAATATCGGTATTTCCCAAACTTTTTCGCCATACTAAGGTATCTGGTAGCACCGATGGATAAATGTGTTTGTAATTTTCTTCAGATGGAGAAAATACATCTTTGGTATATTGTACATACAAATAGTATTCGGAGTTGGTCACTTCGGCTTCATCCATAAAGAAAGAACGTACGTGTAATTTTTTTGGAGTGGTGTTCCAATCAAACATTACATCGTCTTGTACTTGTCCCATGGTAAAAGAGCCTCCTTCTACAGCAACCATTCCGATAGGAGGTTTTTGATCATTTCCTGCTTTTCCTTTTACGTAATTTCCATTTTTGGGGTCGTTAAATGACAAGCCAGTAAGCGAAGATTTGTTGGTAGTTGATTTATTACAACCAAAAATCATCAGCGAAATGCCAAGGATAAGAAAGGTTTTAATGGTATTTTTCATTTCCTAAATATAAAATTTGTAGGTTTCTTTAATCGTGATGCAATTTACAATAAAATCCATTTCTAACAAGTTATTTGGAAATTTTAACGCATCCATATTTTTCTTTGCTTTTAAAACGTTTTCTTTTTATGTTTAGTATCTATTATCTTTGTTTTCCATGAAATATATAACTTTTATTTCCGTTATTTGGATACTGAAACATGATAAAACGTTATTTTTTATTTGCCGGTCTTTTTGTAGCAAGCATCTCTTTTGCACAAACCTCAAACAGTGTTTTGGCAACGGGTACTTGGTATAAATTTGCCATAGATACTACCGGAGTTTTTAAAATTGACCGTGGTTTTTTGCAACAATTGGGAGTGCCGTTGAATGGACTCAATCCTAAAAAGATTCATATTTACGGCAATGGAGGACAGCAATTACCAGTACTGAATAGTGATTTTAGATACGGTAATTTGCAAGAAAACGCTATTTACATTGCGGGAGAAAACGACAACTCATTTGATGCGAATGACTATATTTTGTTCTATGCCAAAGGACCCCATAATTGGCAATTAGACCCTGCCAATGCTGTAGCCAACCATAGGCACAATCCCTATACAGACGAGGCCTATTACTTTTTGAGTGTCGATGAAAACGATGGTAAAAGAATTCAGTCTAAAGCAGCCGTAGCAGCAACAGCCACGGCACCCATAACCCTTTTTGATGAATTTACCTATGTAGAAAAAGACGAACGGAATTTATTTGCAGCAGGAGTGCAATGGTTTTTTGCATCGGATTTTAACATACAAAATACCCAAACCTTTAGCATTCCTTTTCCTAGTGCAGCGCCCAATGAACCGCTTACTGTAAAAGTAAGAGCCGTATCCAATTCAGTGGTTTCCTCAACGATGGAGGTAACTCTTAACAGTCAGCAGCTATTTACGATCAATTTTCCGGGAGTAAATCCGCAGTCCTTAACCAAAGCGATTGCTATAGAACGCGCACAAACAATCGCCAATACTTCACAAAATTTAGCCATTTCAATTGCCTATAACAATAATGGCAATCCGTCTGCCAATGCCTTTTTAGACTACATAGAAATCATAGGAAAAAAACAACTCACAGTTGGAAATTTTCAGTTTGGATTTAGAAGTTTTCAGCAAGCCAATGCTAGTGGTACTGTGCAATACCAGCTTGCCAATGGCGCTAGTGCTTTTCAAATTTGGGATGTCTCAAACCCCGTCAGCCCTCAGCAAATCGCCAATGAAACTTCCGGAACTGATTTTGTTTTTAGCGATATAGCGGGTATTTTAAAAGAATATGTAGTATTGCAAGAACGTGATTTTTATACCCCGATACGTTTGCAAAATTCGCGTGTGCAAAATCAGAATTTACACGGTTTGCGCGATCTCAATTATCTGATCATTACCAATGCAACCTTGGCAGGACAAGCGCAACGTTTGGCAGCTTATCACGAACAAAATTCTAATTTAACCACAAAAGTGGTGCTCATTGATGAAATTTACAATGAGTTTGCATCAGGCGCTAAAGACATTACAGGCATTCGTGATTTTATCAAGTATTTGTATGATACCAATTCAGCACCCGATAAAAAATTGCAATATGTATGCTTTTTCGGAGACGCCTCTTACGATTATAAAGACCGAATTCCGATGAATAATAATATTGTCCCTGTAAAATTGGCTTTTGACAGTTTTAATTTGGCGAACTCGTATGTTACGGATGATTTTTATGTGATGCTGGATGCCAACGAAGGAACGATGGCGTCTTCACATACCATTGATGTAGCCTCTAGTAGAATTCCGGTAGCGACATTAGATGAAGCAACAGTAGTAGTAGATAAGATACTCTCATATTATAGTAAAAACGCCTTGGGCGATTGGCGCAATACCATTACCTTATTGGCAGATGATATTGATGCCTCAGGAGAAGAAGTGTTACAACAAGGTGTTGATAAAATAGCCAATCAAATAAAAACCAATCAACCTGTTTTCAATATCAATAAGATTTATTTAGATGGGTATGTACAACAAAATGCCTCTGGAGGAGAGCGTTATCCTGAGGTAAACAAAGCCATTACCAATGCGATGGAAAAAGGAACCCTCGTCTTTGATTACTTCGGACATGGAGGAGAAGATGGTTTTGCATCAGAACGAATATTAGATGTGCCACAAATACAATCTTTCAACAATCTCAATACCTTGCCCTTATTTATAACGGTTACCTGCGATTTCTCTCGTTTTGACAATCCGAATAGAATCACAGCCGGTGAATTGCTCTTTAAAAGTAATTCAGGAGGTGCTGCCAATATGATAACCACCACTAGAGAAGTATTTATATTTGTTGGGCAACAATTCAATGAATTATTGGTTCCTATTTTAATGGGATTTAATAACGAAGATTTGAGTATATCCCAAGGGCTGGTGCGAGCGAAGAATCAGTTTGTCAGTACCCAAAAATTCTTTATTTACTCTTTTGGAGATCCAGCGCAAAAATTGGTGATACCCAAACCCAATATCCGGATTACTAAAATGAATGATATCGACATCACTCAATCGTTGGATACCATCAAAGCCCTGTCTAAAATAAAATTTGAAGGCATTGTAACAGACAATAATAATGTGACACTGACTAATTTTAACGGAACCTTGTCTACCACTATTTTTGATAAAACCTTGCAAAAGAAGACCTTAGACAATGATGGATTTGGAATAAACATGACCTATGAATCTCAAGAAAGCAAAATATTTAGCGGGAATTCATCTGTAGAAAATGGTACATTTACCTTTGATTTTATTGTTCCCAAAGACATCAGAGTCGCCTTTGGAAAAGGAAAACTCAGTTTTTATGCCGATGATGGCACGATCGATAAAGGCGGTTTTAACAACGATATTGTGATTGGTGGCATCAATCAAAATGCCCCTGATGATACTGTGGGCCCTGAAATTAGATTGTATATGAATGATGAATCGTTCATTGATGGTGGCAATACCAACGCTTCACCAAATCTTATCGTGGTACTTTCGGATGCAAGTGGTATCAACACTTCTATTACTGCAGTTGACCATGATATTGTAGCTATTTTAGATGGAGATACCTCCAATCCTATCATTTTGAATGACTTTTATCAATCCGAATTGAATGATTTTACCAAAGGGAAAGTAACCTATATTTTGAGAGATTTAGAAGTTGGCCCCCATACGTTGCAATTAAAAGCTTGGGACACTTACAATAATTCTTCAGAAGCAACGTTGAACTTTGTGGTGGTGAGTGATGCGATATTAAACTTAGAAAATGTATTGAATTATCCCAATCCATTTGTAAATTACACCGAGTTTTGGTTCAATCACAACAAGCCCAATGAGTCCTTAGAGGTTCAAGTACAAGTGTTTACGGTTTCAGGAAAATTGATCAAAACCATCAATCAAAACGTTCAAACCACAGGCAATTTATCACGAAGTATTGTGTGGAATGGGTTGGATGATTTTGGGAACAAAATTGGTAAAGGAGTATATATTTACAAACTAAAAGTACGATCAACTTTGAATAATTTAGCCTCAGAGAAATACGAAAAATTAGTAATTCTTCAATAAAAATTAGATATTTGCTCAACTAACAAAAAACAACGATGAAAAAAATAGGAATTTGTATGGCACTTTGTGCTTTGGTAAGTTTAAAAATCAGTGCGCAAGAAAATGCCATCACCACTGCAGCCCCCTTTTTATTAATTGTACCTGATGCAAGAGCAGGAGGAATGGGTGATATGGGAGTGGCGACCACTGCAGATGCCTGGTCGTTGTTTCACAATGCTGCAAAAATGTCTTTCAGTGACAGACAGATAAAAACGGGTTTGACCTATTCGCCTTGGTTGCGAAATTTAACTGATGATATCTTTGTAGGAAGTGCTGCTTATATCAATAGGTTCAGTGAAAATGCAGCTTGGGGAGCAGATTTCAAATATTTTTCTTTGGGTCAGATTGATTTGACAGACAGTCAAGGAAATCCAAATGGAACCATCAATCCCAATGAGTTTGTAGCAACCGGTGCTTATTCTTTAAAATTGAGTGAAACTTTTTCTATGGGAGTTGGTTTGAAATACATTCGATCTAACCTCGCTTTTAACGGCACTGCAGGAAACACTTTGCAACCCATCAATTCATTTGCTGTAGATATTTCAGGATATTATCAATCATTTGAAGAAAATTACGGAAGCTTTAACGGTCGTTATAGGTTGGGTTTCAATATTGCAAACATTGGGCCTAAAGTATCTTACACGCCTGGAGAAGAGGATTTTATTCCAACGAACTTAAAATTGGGTGGAGGTTTTGACTTTATTTTGGATGATTACAATATTATCTCTACCAATATTGAATTCACCAAATTGTTAGTGCCTACCCCACAACCTGACGGTTCTGAAGAAGAAACAGGTTGGATTCAAGGAATTTTAGGATCATTTGGAGATGCACCGGGAGGATTTAAAGAAGAATTGCAAGAGTTTACCTATGCTGTAGGTGCTGAATATTTATACAACAATGCTTTTGCTTTACGAACAGGGTATTTTCACGAAAGTCAAAACAAAGGAAACAGACAATATTTTACCCTAGGCGCAGGATTTAGAACCAATGCATTGAATATTGATTTATCGTATTTAATCAATTCTTCGGATGTAAACAATCCCTTAGAAAATTCGTTGCGTTTTTCATTGTCCTTTGATTTAGGCGAAATCTTTGATAATTATTGAGTGTAACTAATACCAATTATTAAAAAAATAATAATTGAAATTTTAATACCTTTCAAATTCCAAAGCAGTCTCTAGGGCTGCTTTTTTTGACAACACACGCTATAAAACCGTCATTAATATATTGTTTGCGCGAGTAAACATCAACCAACAAAAAGCCAGTCGCATAACTTGTCCCGATAACTCGGGAGCTGGCAGCTTAAAAATTAGATTTTACACCTATGAAAAATATCGTAATCAATACTACTGCATCAATTTTTAAAGATATTTCTGAATTGGTAACAGACGATCTAATGCTGATGCAACAAGCCATTTTGGCGAGAGAAAAAGCCTATGCGCCGTATTCAAAATTCAGTGTAGGTGGAGCTTTGCTGTTAGCAAATGGCGAAACCATTTTTGGAAGCAATCAGGAAAATGCCGCCTATCCCTCAGGAATGTGTGCAGAGCGCGTAGTAATTTGGAGTGCAGGTGCGAGATTTCCAGGGGTGCCAATTCTTAAATTAGCAATTTCAGCAAAATCTGCCAATAGTTTGGTTGACAAACCTGTAGGACCCTGTGGAGCTTGCAGACAATCGCTCTTAGAATATGAGTTCAAACAAGAACAACCGTTTGAAATTTTGTTTATGGGTGAAGTAGGTGAAGTGGTAAAAGTACCCTCTGTAACCTCATTGCTTCCGTTTTCGTTTGATAATTCTTACTTATAAATTAACTCTGGCATTGCTAATTTACAAGACATAGATACACTTATAACGAACTCCGTTTTACTAAAAATTACTGGGCGATGTCCTAAAGGGCCTTTTTTTTAAACAATTGTTCAGCACAACCAACGAGAACATCCTATTGCTATCATCACTGATTTTTGGGATGACATCCTGTTAGATACGTAAAGGTGTCTTGATAATGTCATGCAAAAAAACCTTCAACAAAATACCTTAATTCCCTTTGAAAAAGTTCATTTTAAGCGTTGGGCATCGTATTTTATTACGACCATTGATGACTTATTTGAAGGTGTGTAAGCTACTAAATTAAAATAAAAAGCCCAGTCAATTGATACTTTGATGCCATTGAAGATCTATCATTAATCGAATACAATACCAAAAGGATAAAGAAAACTACCCGTTGAATATCGGGAACAATTTTTAACGAATTTTCTCTTTCTAAATTTTAAATTAATTTTACCTTTAAAGTTTTTTTTAGCAAATGATACATTCAAGAATTTCAGGTACGGGTACGTTCATACCTTCGTTGAAAAAGACAAATGCTGATTTTATCAATGAAGCGTTTTTAAATGCAGATGGTTCAGATTTTGCGGCTGATAATGCTGATATTATCGAAAAATTCAAAGCCATTACTGGTATTGAAGAAAGGAGGTATGCAACAGATGATTTTAATACGTCTGATTTGGCATACCTAGCCTCTGTGAAAGCCATTGAAGATGCTGAAATTAATCCAGAAGAATTGGATTATATTATTTTTGCGCATAATTTTGGAGACGTTTCAAAAGATAGTGTCCAGAGCGATATACTTCCAAGTTTGGCAACCAGGGTAAAATTCAAATTAGGAATAGAAAATCCCAATTGTGTTGCCTATGACATTCTTTTTGGTTGCCCAGGTTGGATTCAAGGTGTAATCCAATCACAAGCATTTATCAAAGCTGGGATTGCCAAAAAATGTTTGGTGATTGGTGCAGAAACCTTGTCAAGAGTTGTTGATAAATTTGATAGAGACTCTATGATATATAGTGATGGAGCGGGAGCCTGTATTGTGGAAGCTACTAATGAACAAACCTCAGGAATACTCAGTTTTGCCGATCAAACTTTTGCTAAAGAGGAAGCCTATTATTTATTCTTTGGAGAATCATACAACAAAAATAGCGAAGGCAATACCCGTTATATCAAAATGTTGGGGCGCAAAATTTACGAATTTGCCCTGTCTAAGGTACCTCTAGCGATGAAATCCGCTTTAGATAAAAGTGGGGTTGCTATTGATGATGTGAAGAAGATTTTCATCCATCAAGCCAATGAAAAAATGGATGAAGCCATCATTCAGCGGTTTTATAGATTGTACAAAAAAAGAGTTCCAGAGGGAATCATGCCCATGAGTATTCATGAATTGGGCAATAGTTCTGTGGCTACCGTACCTACTTTATTAGATATGGTGATCAAAAATCAGATTCCCAATCAACAAATTGAAAAGGGAGATGTTTTTATATTGGCTTCTGTTGGCGCAGGGATGAATATCAATGCGATTGTTTATAAATATTGATGATTATGACACAAATCATTGATTTTATTTAAACGCAATTATCTTTTTGTTATCAGCGATTAACCGCAAAGACACAAAGCAACAGGAAAAGGACGCAAAGAGTCATCTGAAAATAAAGCGGCGAACTTTGCGAAAGACCTTTGTGGTTATAAAATAAAAGCCTTGCTTTCTAAATATTGCAGCAAAACAATATTCTGATTTGCCAGTTGTGCATTATACTTTAACATAATTTGTTGTTAGAAATTATAAGCGAATTCTTTAGTTAAAATGGTATAATTCAGTTTAATAGGCTGAATTTTCTGCTTTCTTTTTACATAAAAATCAAATTTTTATATCAAACGTAAGTTAAATAGAAAGTCGTTTTTTGCAAATTGTCGGGATGACAGGATTCGAACCTGCGACCACACGACCCCCAGCCGTGTACGCTACCAGACTGCGCTACATCCCGAAAATTATTTTAAAAAAGAAAAGTCTCAAAACTCATTTTGAGACTTTTTTATGGAGCCGATAGAGGGACTCGAACCCACGACCTGCTGATTACAAATCAGCTGCTCTAGCCAGCTGAGCTACATCGGCTTTTGATGGCGCAAATTAATGATAAAAAAAGTAGATGTACAAGAAAAAAATATCAGTAGTGAATATTTTTTATACATATGCGATCATTAACTCAACGCTTCTTTATAAGTTTTCAAACAACGTTCTCTTGCAAAAGAATGTGCTACAATTGGTTTTTGATATGTAAATTCCTGAAAATCAGGAACCCATTTTTTGATATATGCCAAGTTTTTATCAAATTTTTCTATTTGAGATGTTGGATTGAAAATTCGGAAATAAGGTGCTGCATCCACTCCCGATCCGGCAACCCATTGCCAATTGCCAATATTGCTTGCCATTTCATAATCGTGTAATTTCTCTGCAAAATAGGCTTCACCCCATCTCCAATCTATTAATAAATGTTTGCATAAAAAACTACCCACCAACATACGAACTCTGTTGTGCATAAATCCTGTTTCGTTTAATTGACGCATTCCGGCATCAACTAAAGGATATCCTGTTTTTCCTTCGCACCAAGACTTGAATTCTTCTTCATTATTACTCCATAAAATTCTGTCATATTTTGGTTTAAAGCTTTCTGAAACTGTGTGGGGAAAATGCCATAAAATTTGCATAAAAAATTCGCGCCAAATCAATTCATGCCAAAATATCTCATTTTTTTCTGAAATTGCTTTTGCTACCATTTTACGAATACTTACTGTACCAAAACGCAAATGAGGCCCTAATTTGGAAGTAGCATCTTTCGCAGGGAAATTACGAGTTTCCTCATATTCTTGGATCATCTTTGAGGAAACTGTGTAAGGAGCTATTCTTTGATTAGAAGTTACGAATCCAATATCAGCAAGTGTTAAGAATTGAAAATCAAACTCATTTAATAGATTTTTGAGATGATTTTCTGAATTGAAATGTACCAGTTTTTCATTCTTGAACTTCTCTTTCCAAGCCCGCATGAATGGTGTGTACACTACATATGGATTTCCATCTTTTTTTACAATATCATTTTTTTCAAAAATTACTTGGTCTTTGAAAGTGAGAAATTCAATGTTTTTTTTCTGGAGAAAACTTCCTATTTCTTGATCGCGCTTTGTGGCGTACGGTTCGTAATCGTGATTTGCAAAAACAGCTTCAATAGCATATTTTTCTGAAATTTTTTTAAAAATTTCTATGGGTTTTCCATTGAAAATAGCAATATCTCCAGCGTTTTTATTCTGTAATTCTGCACGCATTTGTTGCAACGTTTCATGAATGAAAGCTACTCTTGCGTCATTTTTTGGTACTTTATCTAATATATCAGTATCAAAAATAAATATAGGAAGGACTTTGTTTTTTGATTGTAGTGCATTGAAAAATCCGCAATTATCATCCAAACGCAAATCTCTTCTGAACCAAAATATGTTAATTTTTTCTATCATTTAATTAGATTTCTCCAAAGATTTCTATCATCTTTTGTTGTCTATAATTGAATATCTCTTCCAATTTTGGCTTCACAATAAACGGATGCACCATTTGTCCTAAAATTCCTAAAGGAACTTTGTAATCTATAATATCTTCTAATTCAACGCCACCATCAATCTTATTGATAAAATGTTTGTGATGCCAAAGTGCATAAGGGCCATATAATTGAACATCTACAAAGTATTTTTTTTCTTCAAAGTGTGTGATTTCTGAAACCCATTTGGTTTTGATTCCTAAAATTGGTGTTACCAAATACTGAATAATTTGCCCTGCAAACATCGGTTTTTCAGCACCAGAAATGATATCAAAACTCATATATGATGGTGTAATTATTTTTAAATTTCTAGGATTTGATAAAAATTTCCAAGCTTCATCAACAGTTATTGGCAGTTGTTGTTTTTTGTGTACAGTATAAATTTTCATCTTAATTATAAATTAAAACATATAAATTTAGTGAGGTTGCAATACATAGCCATATCATGTATGGTGTCAATAAGAATGAATATTTCCCAATATTTTTACTCAAGTTTAAGTAGAAGTAAAATATCACCGCGGTCAGCAATATAATTCCAATCAAAGCTAAAAAAACTAAATGTTGATTAAAAAACAAAAAATTCCAACTCACATTTAAAATGAATTGAATTACAAATACGATTGTAAGGTGTTTTGTGTCTTTTTTAGAAGTGAAAAGTTTCGCCAAATAAATTGAAAAACAAATCATGATAGTTGTCCAAGCAACTCCAAAAACCCACCCTGGAGGAGTCCAAGGAGCTTTGTTTAAGTTTGAGTACCAATCAGAAGTAGGACCATTATTCATTAACCAACTCCCAAAAGCTAAACCTCCAAAATTGATTGCTAAAAAAATAAAGAAATATGAAATTGGCTTCATTTTTTTATTTTTTTTCTTCTAAAAGCTTTATTTTTTTTAGAATATCATCAGCTTCTAAATACTTTTGATCACTTTCGCTTCTATTGATAGATTGTAATTTAAAAGCTTCTTGCATGATTTTTTTGTATTCTTCATGAAGTTTTTCAACTTCTGATTTCTTTTTAAACAATCCAAACATGGCTTTATTTTAGGTGATTTGTGATTTTTGAACTTGTAGGTTTTGTGATAGAGAAGTAATAATCAATCAATTCTCCATTTTTATCAACCAAATATTTTTGAAAGTTCCATTTTACAGAAGAGCCCTTTTTTCTATTTAAATCTTTGGAAGTAAGCCAAGCATATAATGGATGTTGATTGTCGCCTTTAACGTCAATTTTTTCAGTCATCAAAAAAGAAACTCCATAATTTACTTCGCAAAATTCCTGAATTTCATTGGCATTTCCAGGTTCTTGTTTTCCAAATTGATTGCAAGGAACTCCAATCACAACTAACTTATCTTTATACGTTTGATGTAATTTTTCCAAATCTTCATATTGTGGTGTAAAACCACATTTAGAAGCAACATTCACAAACAACAGATACTTGCCTTTAAAATCTGAAAATTCAATTTTTTTTCCTTGTAAACTATTGATTTTGATTTCGTGTAAACTCATTTTTTTAGATTTTAAAACTCACAATCCCACAATCCAATTCAAAAATTTGACCCGAAATTGATAACGCTTTCTCAGAGATTAAAAAATTAGCCAAATCTGCAACTTCATTGGGCGATAAAAACTTTTTCAATGGATGACGGTCAGTGATGTTTTCAATCATTTTTTCGTTTCGCAATAATTTTGAGGCCAAATCAGTGTCAGTGACAGTTGGTGCAATCGCATTGACACGAATTGTTGGTGCCAATTCAGCTCCTAATGATTTTGTCAAACCTTCAACAGCCGATTTTGCTGCAGCGACACTTGCGTGAAAAGGCATGCCTAATTTTGCTGCAACAGTGCTAAACAATAAGATGGAAGGATTTTTTCCGTTTTTTAAAACGGGCAAAAAATGTTGAATTGCTTTTACCGCACCAATCACATTGATTTCAAAATCTTCTCTGAATTCCTCCAATTTCAGTCTTGAAATTGGTTTTAAATTGATGCTTCCAGGACAATAAATGAGGCTATCCACTGCTTCAATCGTTGGCAATTCATCCGTCAAAATATCACACGAAAAGTGTGTTAAATTCGGATGTAATTGTGCAGGCTGATTTCTACTGATGTTTATGACTTGATTATCTGAAACTAATGCATTTACAATAGCATTTCCAATTCCTCTGCTTCCTCCAATAACTAATATTTTCTTCATATTCTATTAAGGTCTTCCTTTTAAACGCTTTTCAATTTTCTGTTTGACAAGTGTCAAGCGTTTCATTTGATCCATAATTTCAGGATCTTTTTTTATTTTGTAAAATTCATTTAATTCTAAAATCAAAGCTTTTACTTCTCTTGACGCTAAAATTCTTTCGCTAGTAGTTTTGAAAGCAAAATTTCTGTTTTCAAATTCTATCGCTCTTTCTAATAATTCCATGTTTAATCGCGTAATTTTACAACTTCCGAATATAGGTATTTCAATTAGAAAATCAAGGAAAATATTCCTAAATTATGCAGCAGGGACTTTAAAGCCTTTTAAACGCTTTTCAATTTTTTGTTTGATCGCTGTTAAACGCTTCATTATTTCCATAATTTGCTGATCTTTATTTTGTTTATAAATCTCGTTCAAACTTAAAATCAATGATTTCACTTCTCTTGATGCCAAAATTCGATCACTTGTAGTTACGAATTTCATCGGTCTTTGCTCAAATTCAAGAGCTCTGTGTATGATGTCCATAAATTTAGTAATTAATCTATTTTGAATTTAATAATTTAATGCATTTTGTAATTCTGCAATTTTTTCTGGTGTATTAAACACACCCCCAAAATAAGAAGTAACTGTTGCTGAAGTATCATCTTTTATCCCTCTTGATGAAACACACAAATGTTTTGCGTCTATAATAACAGCAATGTTTTCAGTTTGTAAAGCTGTTTTTAATTCCTCAGCAATTTGGTTGGTTAAACGTTCTTGAACTTGTGGTCTTTTTGCATAATATTGCACGATTCTGTTCAATTTTGACAATCCAATTACTTTTCCTGAAGAAATATATGCTACATGCGCTTTTCCAATAATTGGCACAAAATGGTGCTCACAATTAGAATAAAAAGTGATGTTTTTTTCAACCAACATTTGGTTGTACTGATATTTGTTATCAAACAAAGCAATTTTTGGCTTGTTTGCAGGATTCAATCCAGAAAAAATTTCGTCAATATACATCTTTGCAACTCTGTTTGGAGTTCCTTTTAATGAATCGTCTGTTAAATCTAAACCCATTACATTCATAATTTCAGCAAATAATGAAGTAATTTTTTTCTTTTTTTCTTCGTCAGAAATGGCGAAAGCATTTGGTTTCATAGGAGTTTCAATTCCTGTGTACAAATGGTCATCTCCAATTTCTTCGAATGAAAATCCATTAAATTTTTGGTCTGTTTCTTTTTCTTTTAGTACGACTTCTGTAATCATCTTTTTTATTCTTTTTAATGTGCTGTCTTTAAGTACTCCAAGCTTAAAAGCAAAGCACTGTGTTTATCTTTTTGATATAGAGTTGTTTGATATTGATTTTTGTCTTGAACATTTAAAGCGTCCTTGCTCAAAAGTTCGTAATTTTTCATGTTTTGTTTTTCTTCCTTGAACTCGCGCCCTCCACATTTTGAAACTTTTCGGTTTCATTTCTTTGCGCATCAATTCAATGACTTCTTGTTCTTTTAAACCAAATTGAAACTGAATTGCTTCAAATGAAGTTCTATCTTCCCAAGCCATTTCAATAATTCTATCGATTGCTATTTCGTCTAAATTTTCCATTCAATACAATTCGTATAATTTGCTGTTTTCAATTTTTAAGTCAACAAGTTTATCGAGAAAACTTTTATTTTCCCTCAACAAATTATTCTTTTTAAATTGAACAAAATTTCCTTGCGCATGAATGCTAAAAGTTTGCGTGTTGTATATGTGTAATTGATAAAAAGGAATTGCCCAACTATAATTTTTTAAACCTTTGTTTATGTGAACTATAATTCCTTTCTCTCTCAATTCAATATTTCCATAATTGATATCAGAAACATTGTTCATCATTGATGAAAATTTGGGACTAACTTGTTCAATCATCATCCTTTTTGAACCAACTCCACCCAATTTTAGTGCCTTCAAAAATGTGTAAGGTTTTCCTAATAAGACTTCAAATACTTCTTTAGCTTCTTTGTTATTGTAAGTTGTGTCGTAAATCATACCCAAAATCAAAGATAGTTATGTTTAATGAATAATCAATAACGTTAAACATAAATTAACAAAATATTATCTTTTAAAAAATCAACTTATTTACTCATTTTTAAGCATTCTTGTTCGATCTCTTAGGGTATGTTTTAATAATATTTTGTGGCTCTCGTGAATAACTTCTGGGTCATTTCTTAAACTCCACAAAATTTCACTTGCTTTTTTTCTTGCAGATTTTGCATTTACAATTGGATAAGGATAGTCAATACCCAATTCAAAATTGTTAAATTGTTGATCTAAAGGGGTCATTAAATACGGTTCATGAATGAATGGTAATGGTAGGTTTTTCAATTCAGGAACCCATTCTTTTATAAAATGAGCATCTTCGTCATGTTCCAAACTATTTTTTACAGGATTGTAAATTCGGATGTTATTGATGCCTGTTTCAGCGGCTTGCATTTGCAACTGTGGAAAGTGAATTCCAGGCTCAAAATCCAAAAACATTTGCGATAAATGATGCGTTGCTTCTTGCCAAGGTTGCCACAAAATGTGCGTAAAAAAGGATACTAATAGCGAGCGCATTCTAAAGTTTAAATACCCAGTTTCGTTCAAACAACGCATACTTGCATCTACCAGAGGAAACCCTGTTTTTCCTTCCATCCAAGCTTTTTTATATTCAGTAGAAATACTTTTTTTCAATTTATGATAGCCTTTATTGATGCTGGCATTTTCCATAGTATGCTCCATTTCAAACTTTTGAATAAAATGTGCTTGCCAACGTAATCTTGAAATAAATGGATCAAAATGACGTTTGTTTTGCTCGTTTTTAACTGTTTGTGCTCTCTGAAAAACTTGTCTGATAGATAAATTTCCCCAGGCAATATATGGAGACAACCTACTACTGCTTTTTCTTGATAAAGACGGTTTTGAAATATGAAACATATAGTCTTTGTGGCGATCTTCAAAAAATGAATTGGCATATCTCCATGCCATTTTTGTGCCTCCTTTTTGGAAAATTTTAGAAATTGGTGTTGACAAATCTGTTACTAAAAATGATTTTTCTAACTGATTAATTTCATTAATACTTAGTAATTTTTCTGATTTAATTTCATTCAAAATTTGTGGTTCATTCATGTAATCTTCCCACTTTTCAAACCAATCTTCTCGATCAAGCAATCCTCTTAAAACACCATTATTTATGTTCTCAATCCATTCAATAGAATAGTTTCTGCAGAATCTTTTAAATTCTTTATCTCGATTAAAAGTGATGAGTAAACCTGTTTCTTGATGTGAAAAAACACTATGAATGGAATAATAATTTAAAATTTGATTGAAAGCAGTTACAACTTCGGTGGTTACACATAAAACCTTAGAATTATGAATTGCTAAATCTTCATTCAAATCAACTAAAGACTGTTTGATGAAATTCCAATGACGTTCGTGATAATGAGGGTCTTCTAACAAAGATTTTTCAAAAACATATAAGAATAACACTCGTTTTTTGGATGATAAAGCATTAAAAATAGTCTCATTATCTTGTAAGCGCAAATCACGTTTTAGCCAAACAACTGATATTTCTTCTTTAGTATTCATCCAAATGGTTGATAATATGATGTGCTTTTTCTTGAATGGCCGTAATTTCTGATGCAGGCATTTTGTTGAGTATACTGTACATCATTTTCATTCTGAAATTGGAGGCTAATTGTGCTCGTTTTTCATCCAAAAAATTCCAGTATAAACTATTGAAAGGACAGGCGTTTTTGGTTGTTTTTTCTTTGTAATTATAGGCGCAAGAACCGCAGTAATTACTCATTTTTTGAATGTAACTTCCTGAGGAAACATAGGGTTTTGTGGCAATTTTTCCACCATCAGCAAACTGGCTCATGCCTCTTGTATTGGGCAATTGCACCCATTCTATGGCATCTACGTAAATTCCCAAATACCAAGCGTCAATTTCATCAGGATGAATTTGTGCGAGCAACGCAAAATTTCCAGTAATCATTAACCGTTGAATGTGATGTGCATAGCCATTATCTAATGAATTTTTTACGGCATTTTTCACACAATTCATGTTCGTTTTTCCTGTCCAAAAAAACGATGGAAGTTTATTTTTATTTTGTAAAAAATTTTCTGTCTTATAATTTGGCATCAACATCCAATACATGCCACGCATGTACTCGCGCCAACCAATAATTTGACGTATAAACCCTTCTACTTGCGAAATGTCAATTTCATCTGATCTTTCACTATAGGTTTGCAACACTTTTTCGATAATTTCTTTAGGAGAAATCATTTTGGTGTTCATTGCAAAAGATAATTTTGAATGAAAAAGAAAAACGGTATCTGTGTGCATAGCATCCTGATAATCACCAAAATGAATCAATAAATGCTCGCAAAAATAATCCAATTGTGCTAAAGATTGTGCTCGGTTTATAGGATATTCAAAATACTTTGCATTGATATTTCCTATGGTTTTGATACCTGTATTTTTGATTTCTTCAACAATAGTTGAAACATCATTGTCAAAATTTTTTGTTGGTGGAATCAATACTTCTTGATTCCATTTTTTTCTGTTGGATTTATCGTAATTCCAAATGCCACCTTCAGGTTGATTATTGACCATTAGAATTTGGTGTTTTTTACGCATTTCACGATAAAAATTTTCCATCAAAAATTGCTTTTTTCCTGAAAAAAATATCGCTAAATCCTCTCTTTTTGTATAAAAATGCTCCGTTGAAAAAACAGTAGATTTTATGCTGATTTGATTGCAAAAGTCAGCTAGTTGTTTGTCTAATCGATATTCATCAGGTTCTTGATATTCAAATTTATCAATATTGTGTTCATTGAATAGCGATAGTAAATTTTCAGTGAGTTGTTGTTTGTTTTTAGAGTCATTTATTTTTACATAAATTACCTTATGATTTTCACTTTCAATATTTTCAGCAAAAGCTCTCATAGCAGCAAAAAATCCAACCACTTTTTGAATATGATGCGTTACATAATCCGTTTCTTGACGCATTTCAAAAATGCAATAAATTACAGTATCATCCACATTAGAAAACCAAGAATGATTGCTATTTAATTGATCACCAAGAAGTAAGCGTAATGTATTCATTTTAAAACAAGGTTTTTTCTAACCAAATATTCCTGAATTTATGGTTTCCATCATAATTTTGTGCTTGCAACTGCGTATTGAATTTTCGATCTCTAGGATCATTGCCAACTCCAGAAACATACAACCAATTCCCATAATTGCTATGCACATCATAATCCAACAACATCGATTCAAAATAGGCGGCTCCAATTCTCCAGTCCAACAATAATTCTTTCGCAAAATACGAAGCAACATTCTGTCTTCCTCTGTTACTCATCCACCCTGTTTCTTTCAATTCAATCATGTTTGCGTTCACAAAATCATCTTTTGTTCTTCCTTCTATCCAATCTGTGATGCCTTTTTTATTGAAATTCCAATGATAATCTCTGTCTAAAATTCCCCCAATTTTAAAGATTTTAGAGCCGTATTTTAGCGAAATAAATTTAAAATAATCTCTCCAAATCAATTCAAATACAATCCAATATGTTGAGTCGTTTTCGCCAAATTCCTTTTCATAACTCTTTAATTTCCAATAAATCATTTTTGGGGAAATACTGCCATTTGCCAACCAAGGAGAAAATTTTGTACTGTAATCAATACCAACTAAACCATTTCTGGTATTTTTATAAATGGATGCTTTTTTGCTTTCAAAAAGGTAGTACTCCAATCTTTTTAAACCTTCAGTTTCTCCACCTTTAAAAGGAAAAGCAGTATTTCTATGCGTGACAAAAGTTTTAAAACCCAATTCTTGTAAACTCGGAATTTTTGTGAAATTTTCTATCAAATTTGACTCACTCAATTTTGAAATCGGAATTTGAGCATCAATTTTTACTTTTTTTTCCACACCTTTTCTGAATTCAGTAAACACGTCAGGAATGTTTGAAAAATTAGTTGAAACTGCATTTGGATGATATAAAAATTGATCAAAATCTTCTATCAATTGAACAGTTGGTAGCTTCTTTTTAATAGCGATGCATGTGTCAACTTCATCTCTTGTCCATTCTTTTTGAGTGTAGATAGATTGTACGGAAAAATCAGCACAAATTTTAGGTAACACCTCGTCAGGACTCGAAAAATAGGTAAGAAGTGTAATGTTTAAATTTGCTAAATTTTCTTTTAAATCCGTTATAGTTTCAATCAAAAACTGAGCTCGGAATTTTTCAGTTTTTTTAAATCCGAAGACATCTTTTTCAAAATACTTAGGATCAAAAAAATAGACGGCAATTACTTTTTCATGATGGTGAATTGCTTTAAAAAGAGAAACATTATCAGAAATTCGAAGATTATTTCGAAACCAAATTATGCTTGTTGTGTTTTGTTTCTTCTGCATTTTTCGCTACAATATTTTACGTTTTCCCAGTTTTTCTCCCATTTTTTTCTCCAAGTGTAAGGCTTGTTGCAAACCAAACAATTCTTTTGAGGAAGGTTTTCTTTTTTCACTTTTTACTTATTGATGTTGTTGATCATTCCATTAAAAACAAACCAATGAAATGGCATTACTGCATACCAATACAATCTACCAGCAATTCCAGTAGGTCTAAAAGTTGCTGTTTGATAAAGGAAATTTCCTTCTATTTTAAATTCTAACCAAGCTTCTCCGGGTAAAATCATTTCTGCATACAACAACAATTTCCCTTTTTCTTTATCTGCATAAATTACTCTCCAAAAATCCAAAGCATCACCAGCATTTAGCTCTGTTGGATGTCTTCTGCCTCTTCTTAATCCGGCTCCACCAAAAAATTGATCTAAAAATCCTCTTATTTTCCACAAAAAAGTGCCATAATACCAACCCGTTTCACCGCCAATCGCCCAAATTTTCTCACGTACATTTTCCAGATTTTTCAATTTTCTTTTTTTTGAATCTTTAAAACAACCAAATTCGGGAACATTGATAAATTCGTGCACATAATTTTTTAATTTTCCACTACTTATGTAAGAATCTTTCCAACTTGAGATAATGCTGTTTTGTTCTATTTTTTTGAAAGCCAATTCTACAGCTTCTTTGTAAGTCATTGCATTGACATTCAAAATTTTATTGATATCACTTTTATTGCCAATTACTTCAACACCCATTGAGTTTACTAATGAACTCGCCAATTTATAAGAAGTTGATGTTACAAAATACAACCAATAAGAAGATAATTTTGGGGTCATTACAGGAACCGTTATAATCCATCTTTTTAACTTTCTAACTTCAGAAAATTGTAATAACATTTCTTTATAAGTCAATATTTCAGGACCAAAAATGTCATACGATTTATTGAAAACTTCTTTTTTATTCAGTGAATTATGAAGAAAGCTCAACACATCTCTTATTGCCAAAGGCTGTGTTTTTGTATTCAACCATTTGGGAGCTATCATAGCGGGTAATTTCTCAACCAAATCTCTGATGATTTCAAAAGACGAACTTCCAGAACCTACAATAATTCCTGCTTTGAAAGTAGTTAACGCATATTTTTCAGAAGTTAAGGTGTTTTCAACATTTTTTCTTGATAATAAATGTTTGGAAAGCTTGGTGTCATTGGTGATTCCGCTTAAATAAATGACCTGTTGTATGCTTGATTTTTCGGCAAAACGTTTAAAATTAAGTGCACATTTTTCTTCCAAAATATGAAATTCTCTGGCAGAATTTGTCATGGAATGAATCAAGTAATATGCAAAATCAATATCTGTAGGAATTTTTTCAATACTTTTTGAGTCTAGAAAATCAGCTTCAACTAAAATTATTTGCTCTCTTTTTTTAAAGTAATTTTCTGCTCTTTTTAAATCTCTTACAGGGCAAACAATTGTGTGGCCATCATTTAATAATAATGGAATCAAGCGTTTTCCTATATAGCCTGTTGCACCTGTAACTAGAATTTTCATGTTATTTTGTGCTTTTTATTGGTCTTTGATAAGAAAGTTGTTTCTTAAATGTTGGCGTAGCATACGTATCCAAACCATTGATAGCAACCACTTTTCCTAATGACAAATTGATGAGTCCATCTTCTTGTAACAATTCATCATTCACATATAATTCCTGAATTTGAGCAACAATCAACATCACATCATTAGAGGGAACATAAATTTCTTCGATAAATTTCATGTTCATTTGTACAGGGGCATTTTTTACAAAAGGAGCTTTAAAATCTCCCTTAAATTCCGGTTCTAGATTTGTCATTTCAAACTCTGAAATTTCTTCAGGATATTTTGCAGAAGTATGGTGCGCATCTTCTATGATATCTTCCCAAATATGATTGATGGTAAAAGTTCCAGTTTCTTTGATGTTTTTATAGGTGTCTCTTGGAACTGTAGTTGGTCTTAAAATAAATCCTAAAGTTGGTGGATTTGAACCTAAATGAGTTACAGAACTAAAGATTGCAACATTGGTAATTCCTTCATTTGAAATAGTTCCTAATAAATTTGCAGATTTAAATCCTGAACAACTGTTGATGAGATTTATTTTATAAATTTTATGAAGTTTATTTATGTCTTTTGTGTCAAAAAATTTCATTGATTCAATTTTACATTACAAAGGTATAAATTGTTTAACTAATAACTTTTTTTATTAAACAAAAATTACGTTAAAATTTATGAAGAAAAACCCCTATAAATTTCATGAGTTTAAAAACTCGGTATGGGAGGTCCTAAATTTCGGAGTAACCAATGACTTAAAATTTAAGAATTAGAATTTTTACAAAAATTAAAAACCCCGTAATTTCTTACGAGGTTTAAAGTCGGGGTGGCAGGATTCGAACCTGCGACCTCCTGCTCCCAAAGCAGGCGCGATAACCGGGCTACGCTACACCCCGAAAATGGTTTTTATTGGGATTGCAAATATACACTCTTTTCGAAGATTACAAAGAAATCAAAAAATTATATTTAAAGTATTTTTTGATTAACACTTCTTATGTTTTGATTGTAAAAACTTATAAACATTCATATTGATAAGAATTAAAAAATTCTATTTTTACAACTTAAAATAGTTAGCAGTATGTCAAATTCAATTGAAAAAATAAAATGTCTTATAATTGGTTCAGGACCTGCAGGTTACACAGCAGCAATTTATGCCGCAAGAGCAGATATGAAACCAATCATGTATACAGGAATGCAAATGGGAGGTCAGTTGACCACCACCACTGAGGTTGATAATTTTCCTGGCTATCCAAATGGAACGGATGGAACCATGATGATGGAAGATTTAAAAAAACAAGCTGAGCGTTTTGGAACTGATGTTCGTTTTGGGATGGTAACCGGAGTTGAATTGAGTAAAGAACTTGGAGGAATTCATAAAATAACAGTTGATGAATCAAAATTAATTGAAGTTCAGACAATTATTATTTCAACGGGTGCAACTGCCAAATATTTAGGGATTGAAAGTGAACAAAGATTGATTGGGGGAGGAGTTTCAGCATGTGCTACCTGTGACGGATTTTTTTACAAAGGACAAGATGTTGTGGTAGTTGGAGCAGGAGATACAGCTGCTGAAGAAGCTACTTATTTGTCAAATATTTGTAGCAAAGTAACCATGCTAGTTCGTAAAGATTTTATGAGAGCTTCCAAAGCGATGCAACATAGAGTAAGTAAAACTAAAAATATTGAGGTTTTATACAATACTGAAATTGAAGAGGTTCTTGGTGAAAATGTGGTTGAAGGCGTTCGAATCATCAATAACAAAACAAATGACACTTCAATAATTCCTGTGACAGGTGTTTTTATTGCGATTGGACATACACCAAATACGGATTTATTTAAAGGCGTTTTAGATATGGATGAAACAGGATATTTAATCACCAAAGGAAAAACTACAAAAACAAATTTGCCAGGAGTTTTTGCAGCGGGTGATGTTCAAGATAAAGATTATAGACAAGCAGTTACAGCTGCAGGGACTGGATGTATGGCAGCATTGGATGCAGAGCGTTATTTAGGATCTTTAGAGTAATTTTTTAAAAAAAAATCAATAATAAAAGAGCTTGCAAATTATTGCAAGCTCTTTTTTTTGGTTAAAAGACAAAGTAAATTACTTTTTTTTCCATTAAATAGGCGTCCAAAGATTCAATTGATCTGTTAACTACTTTTACTGCTTAGACATAAAATTTTTGATTTATGGTTGCAAATTTGTAGGTTGGTCTGTGATAATCTTTATGCTCCTTTATGTCAAAATATATATAAAAAAATTTTATTTGTAAAAAACTTTGAGTTCAGAACAGAGTGTCCAAGCTGATTGTTCTACTTTTTCAAAATCATATTGTTCCAATAGACTAGTAATTTTATAAGATTTTACTCTGTCTAAAGTTTTTTCAAGTTGAGATGATACTACGTTCCGCAAAAGTATAATTAAGGATTATAATCACTATTCGGAATCATATCCATTTTAATGTTTTCAAATCATTTTTTGCACATATGCAAAAAAGACCATTTTTACAAACGGTCTTTCTACATAATCAACTAGATTTCAAAACTTTAAAATTTTGAAATCCAAATTATATTTTAAAAGCAATATTTGCCTTCTGATTTTAATTTTTCTGCAATTAAATCTCTTAAAGCAATCACATTTGGATAGTTTTGGTATTTTGTAAATCGTTTCAATCCCATCAAAAGCATGCGTTGTTCATCACCCTCTGCGAATGAAATGATTGCCTCTTTTCCGTTTTTAGCGATGATTTCAACAGCATTGTATAGGTATAATTTTGCCATTGCGATTTGGGCTTCTTGTTCTTTCTGGCCAAAACGTTTTGCATTTTTTTCAGTTCTTAAAAGTGTTGACTCTGCCATATAAATTTCATTCAAAATATCAGCAGCAGCTAATAATAACTGTTGGTGTTGCTCTAAATCAGGACCATATTTTTGAATTGCTGAACCTGCAACCATCAAAAAAACTTTCTTCAATTTGGCAATCATTTCTTTTTCTTCAGCGAATAATTCTGAATAATCTGGAGTTTCAAAAGATGGAATTCCCATCAATTCATCAGCGACAGCAGTTGCAGGACCCAATAAATCAACATGACCTTTCATGGCTTTTTTGATCAACATTCCTACAGAAAGCATTCTATTGATTTCATTGGTACCTTCATATATTCTTGCAATACGTGCGTCTCTCCAAGCAGCTTCCATAGGTGTTTCTTCAGAAAAACCCATTCCGCCAAAAATTTGAATTCCCTCATCAGCACAATTCTGAACATCTTCAGAAACGGTTACTTTCAAGATTGAGCATTCAATGGCATATTCTTCAACACCTTTTAATTCAGCTTCTTGATGCGAATTTCCACTTGCAATTCGCAGGGTAATTCTATCTTCAATGTCTTTAGCAGCTCTGTAACTAGCAGATTCTCCTGCATAAGAATTAGTTGCCATTTCAGCTAATTTTGCTTTAATTGCACCAAAATCTGCAATTGGTGTTTTGAATTGTTTGCGCTCTAAGGCATATTTTAATGCATAATCTATAACTCTTCTTTGAGAATCTAAACAAGCGGCAGCCAATTTAATTCTTCCAACATTCAATGCATTTACTGCAATTTTAAATCCTCCACCTCTTTCTGAAAGCATATTTTCAGCAGGAACAATGGTATCATTAAAAAATACTTGACGTGTAGAGCTTGCTCTGATTCCGAGTTTGTGTTCTTCTTCTCCTAACGTAATTCCATTTGGATTTGCTTTGTCATATTCAACAATAAATCCAGTAATATTTTTATCATTTTCAATACGCGCAAAAACAATCATCAAATTGCAAAAACCTGCGTTGGAGATCCACATTTTTTGTCCGTTTATTTTGTAAGATTTTCCATCGGCAGACAATTCAGCTATCGTTTTTCCAGAATTTGCATCTGAACCAGCTCCAGGCTCCGTTAAACAATACGATCCCATCCATTCGCCAGAAGCCAATTTCGGAACGTATTTTTGTTTTTGTTCTTCAGTTCCATACAATGTGATTGGCATGGTTCCAATTCCAGTATGTGCTCCAAAAGCTGTGCTAAAAGAGCCTGTTCCACTTGAAATATAATCACAAGTTAGCATTGTAGAAACAAATCCCATTCCCATTCCTCCATATTCTTCTGGAACAGCAACTCCTAAAAAGCCTAATTCTCCTGCTTTTTTCATTACATCTTCTGTAAGTTTGTAATCTTTTGCTTCAAAACGCGCTTTGTGAGCGATGATTTCACGTTCGTTGAATTCTTTCACAGCTTCACGCATCATGATTTGTTCTTCCGAAAAATCTTCTGGTGTAAAAATATCCTCGCAGTTAGATTCTTTCACCAAGAATTGACCACCTCTTAAAACGTTTTTTTCGATTGTTTCCATGTTATAATGTCTTTAATTTAATTTAAAAATTCAAAAATTCCGGCAGCACCTTGTCCTGTTCCAACACACATGGTTACCATTCCGTACTTGTTTTGCATATTTCTTTGGCGCATTTCATCAAACAATTGAACAGATAATTTTGCGCCTGTACAACCTAAAGGATGTCCTAAAGCGATTGCACCTCCATTTACGTTGATGATAGCTGGGTCTAAACCTAATTCTCGAATTACTGCCAAAGATTGAGAAGCAAAAGCTTCATTCAATTCAATCAAATTGATATCTTTTTGTTGCAATCCTGCTTGTTTTAGGGCTTTTGGAATGGCAGCAATAGGACCAATTCCCATAATTCTAGGAGGAACACCAGCAGCAGCATAATTTACCAACCGTGCAATTGGAGTCAGATTTAACTCTTTTACCATGTCTTCACTCATGATCAATACAAACGCAGCACCATCACTCATTTGTGATGAATTTCCAGCTGTTACACTTCCATTTGCAGCAAAAACGGGACGTAAACTTGATAATCCTTCTATGGATGTATCTTTTCTTGGACCCTCGTCTTTTGAAACGGTGTATTTTTTAGTTGCTTTTTTTCCATTTTCATTGATATATGTTTGAGAAACTTCAATCGGAACAATTTGTTTTTCAAATCGATTTTCACTTTGAGCTTTTAGTGCTTTTAAATGAGATTGCAATGCAAATTCATCTTGATCGGCTCTTGAAATTTTGAATTCGTTGGCAACTGCTTCGGCTGTATTTCCCATTCCCCAGTAATATTCTTCATGTCCCGCGGCAACAGTGTCGTAGTTTAATTCAGGTTTAAAACCTGTCATTGGTACGGAACTCATACTTTCTGCACCACCTGCAATGATACAATCTGCCATTCCTGATTGAATTTTAGCAGCTGCCATTGCAATAGTTTCTAATCCTGAAGAACAAAACCGATTGACAGTAACTCCAGGAACATCTTCAATTTTTAACCCCATTAATGAAATTAAACGTGCCATATTTAAACCTTGAGCGCCTTCTGGCATGGCATTTCCAACAATAACGTCGTCAATTCTTTTTTTATCAAAATCAGGCAGTTCATTCATCATGTATTGAATGGTTTCTGCAGCTAATTCATCAGCTCTTTTAAAACGGAACAATCCTTTTGGAGCTTTTCCAACAGCTGTTCTGTATGCTTTTACGATATATGCTTGTTTCATAAATATTTAGTTTTTTGTGTTTAGTTTTTGGTTGTAAGTGGGATTAACTTATCACTCACAATTAAAAACTTGCAACTTTAATTACGCAATGGTTTTCCAGTTTTTAGCATGTGTTGAATTCTTTCTAATGTTTTGCGTTCTGTACACAAACTCAAAAAGGCTTCACGTTCAATATCTAGTAAATATTGTTCAGAAACTCTGGTTGGTTCAGATAAATCTCCTCCAGCCATTACATAAGCTAATTTGTTTGCTATTTTTTGGTCATGAGCTGAAATGTAGTTACTAGCATGCATAGAATCAGTTCCAACTAAAAACATTCCTAGGGCTTGTTTTCCTAAAACCAAAATGTCATTTCGCTTTACAGGTTGTGTATACCCAGCTTCTGCCATTAATACAGCATGCTTTTTGGCTTCTGCAATTTGCCGGTCTTTATTGACAACTACAATATCTTTTCCTTTTTGTAACAGTCCCAAATCAAAAGCTTCATAAGCAGATGTTGCCACTTTTGCCATTCCAATGGTTAAAAAATGTTCTTGTAATACATTCAATTGAACATCGCCTTTGTGAAACAAGTCTTGTGCTCTTAAAGCCATTTCTTTTGAGCCTCCACCTCCAGGAATTACACCAACTCCAAATTCAACCAAGCCCATATACGTTTCTGCAGCAGCAACTACTTTATCAGCATGCAACGAAATTTCGCAACCGCCACCCAGAGCCATTCCATGAGGAGCAGCAATTGTTGGGATGGATGAATAACGCATGCGCATCATGGTATCTTGAAAATATTTGATGGCCATGTTCAATTCGTCATATTCTTGTTCTGCAGCCATCATAAAAATCATTCCAATATTGGCGCCAACAGAAAAATTAGCTGCTTGATTTCCAACAATCAAACCTTGAAAATCTTTTTCAGCTAAATCAATCGCTTTATTAAGGGCAGCTAATACATCACCACCAATGGTATTCATTTTTGATCGGAATTCTAAGTTTAAAATTCCATCGCCTAAATCTTCAATAACAGCACCAGAGTTTTTCCAAACTTCGTTTGATTTTCTGATGTTATCTAAAATAATAAATGAATCTTGGCCAGGTTTTTTAACTTGTGATTTTGATGGAATATCATAATAATACGTAGCACCTTCTTTTACGGTGTAAAAGGAAGTTTCGCCTTTTGCCAACATTTCTGTAACCCAAATTGCTGGTTCTTTTCCTTCAGCTTTCATGATTTCAATTCCTTTTGAAACGCCAATAGCATCCCAAATTTGAAATGGACCATGTTCCCAACCAAACCCAGCTTTTAAAGCATCGTCAATTCTGTACAATTCATCTGAAATTTCAGGAATTCTGTTTTGTACATATGCAAACATTGCTGCAAAACTTTTTCTGTAAAATTCACCAGCTTTGTCTTTACCTGCAACTAAGACTTTGAATCTGTCAGCGACATTATCAATCGTTTTTGTGAGTTCTAGAGTGGCGAATTTTGCTGATTTTTTTGCGCGATATTCAAGGGTGTTTAAATCCAATGACAAAATATCTCTATTTCCTTGAGCATCTTTGGTCATTTTATAAAAACCTTGTTTGGTTTTGCTTCCTAACCATTTGTTTTCCATCATTTTGTTTACAAAATCAGGAATTACAAATTGGTCTTTCATTTCATCATTTGGACAATTGTCTTTTACGCCATTTGCAGTATGAACTAACGTATCCAAACCAACCACATCAATCGTTCTGAAAGTGGCAGATTTTGGACGTCCAATTACTGGACCTGTTAATTTATCTACTTCTTCAATAGTTAAATCCATTTCTTTTACCACATGAAACAAACTCATGATGCCAAAAATTCCGATTCTATTACCTATAAATGCGGGAGTATCTTTTGCTAAAACCGATGTTTTCCCTAAAAATTTATCTCCATACATCATCAAGAAATCCGTTACTTCTTGTTTGCATTTTGGACTTGGAACTACTTCAAATAATTTTAAATATCTTGGTGGATTGAAAAAGTGAGTTACTGCAAAATGTTGCTGAAAATCTTCACTACGACCTTCGCTCATAAATTTTATTGGAATTCCAGAAGTATTCGAAGTAATCAGCGTTCCTGGAGTTCTAAATTTTTCAATTTTTTCAAAAACACTTTTTTTTATGTCTAAACGCTCAACCACAACTTCTACAATCCAATCAACATTTTTGATTTTGTGTAAATCATCCTCTAAATTTCCGGTTGTAATTCTCTCTGCGAATTTTTGACTGTAGATAGGAGAAGGGCTTGATTTTAATGAAGCTGTTAAGGCGTCATTTACCAATCGATTTCTAACCAATTTATCATTTAGAGTGAGTCCTTTTGCTTTTTCAATATCATTCAAATCTCTTGGAATGATATCCAATAAAAGCACTTCTACGCCAATGTTGGCAAAGTGACAAGCGATTCCTGAGCCCATAATTCCAGAGCCAATGATTGCTACTTTTTTAATTTTTCGTGTCATTAAAATATAGTTTTTAATTTTATTTTTCTTGATGTATTGCCTCAAAAATTTTTTTTTCTGCAATTAATTTGTTAACGGTGGAGGTAACTTTAAAAAATCCATCAAGATCATTTTCACTTACTTGCGATTTTACAAAATCATTAAATTGATATACATGACCTTTCGAGATTTCTCTCATTTCTCTTCCATATTTAGTCAACTTAATCATCACACTTCTGCCATCTTCAGGATTTTTTTCTCTGTAAATTGCTCCTTTTTCTTCCATAGATTTTAAAATCCGTGAAAGGCTTGTGGGCTCCATACCCATCATGGGTCCTAATGCTGTTGAAGGGGTTCCGTTTTCTTTGTGAATACTCAATAAAACAAAAGCCATAGCCATCGTACTGCCTTGATTAGCAGCTTGCTCATTATACATTTTTGCAACTGCTTGCCATGTGGCTCTTAATTGATGATCGATTGTTCTAGTTTTGTCCATACAAGCCCAAAGATATAAAAATTTGTTATGCATGCATAGTAAATTCAAAAAAAAGTTATGCGTGCATAGTAAATTTAACATTTTATTTTACTGTAACGAATGCTAACTTTCGATGTCTAATCTTATTAAAATATGTAATTTTGTACAAATAGTACTTTTAAACAAAGGATTTTCCATGAAAAATTTACTCGAAATAAATAATGTCATTAAAACCTATGGTAATTATACAGCATTAAACAACGTTTCATTACAAATACCAAAAGGGAGTGTTTTTGGATTGTTAGGTCCAAATGGCGCTGGAAAAACTTCGTTGATCAGAATTATCAATCAAATTACGATGCCAGATTCAGGAACCATTTTTTTAGATGGAGAGCCATTGTCACCAAAACACATTGCTGATATTGGGTATTTACCCGAAGAAAGAGGGTTGTATAAATCTATGAAAGTGGGGGAACAAGCCTTGTATTTAGCCCAATTGAAAGGTTTGTCAAAAGAAGAAGCCAAAAAAAGATTGAAATATTGGTTTGAAAAATTTGATATTGCTTCTTGGTGGGATAAAAAAATTGAAGAACTTTCTAAAGGAATGGCTCAAAAAGTACAGTTTATTGTAACTGTGATGCATCAACCGAAATTATTGATTTTTGATGAACCTTTTTCTGGTTTTGATCCTATCAACGCACAATTGATTGCGAAAGAAATTTTACAATTGCGTGATGAGGGGGCCACCATTATTTTTTCTACACACAGGATGGAATCTGTGGAAGAATTGTGTGATGACATTGCATTGATTCATAAATCCAACAAAATTTTGGATGGAAAATTGACTGATATCAAACGAAAATTTCGTTCAAATGTGTATCAAATTGGGTTATCAACTGAAAATAATGATGCAGTTTCATCCATCTTACATCAAAATTTTGAAGTTTTGCCTGCTGATTTTAAATTGTTTGGAGATGAATTTATTTGCAATGTGAGACTTTCCAAAAATCAATCTTCCAATGATTTGTTATCGGTTTTGTCAAACCAAGGAGAAGTGAAACATTTTGTGGAATTGATACCAAGTGCCAATGATATTTTTATTGAAGCAGTAAGTAAAAGTAATTGATTATGAGTAAGTTAAAACTAATTATTAAAAGAGAATTTATTGCGAAAGTGCGCAATAAATCATTTATTGTCATGACTTTTTTAAGTCCCTTAATCACAGTTGGTATGGGAGCTTTGGTATATTTTTTCATGAAAAAAAATGATGAAAAAGTAAAAAAAATCGTGTACGTAGATGAATCACGATTGTTTTCTAAAGACGATTTCAGTGATTCAAAAACCATCCATTATGAAGATTTTACATCCGTAGGAATTGATGAAACAAAAAAGAAAGTAGAGGCAGGAGATTATTATGGAGTTTTAATTGTTCCAAAAATTGATAGTCTTGAAATTTTAGCGACCTCTATTGAGTTTTATTCAAAAGAATCCCCAAGTTTATCTTTGATAAATTCCTTAGAATCAAAAATAGAATCCAAACTTAGGAATACAAAATTAACCAATCTTGGAATCGATTTAGATAAAATAGCCTCATCAAAAATTAAAACTCAGATTAAAATGTTTGATTTTTCAGGAGAAGAATCATCCAAATTAATCAACGGATTAAAAATTGGTGTGGGAGCAATTGCAGGCTATTTATTAATGATGTTTGTCATTATATATGGTAGCTCTGTGATGAGAAGTGTGATTGAAGAAAAAACAAGCAGAATTATTGAAATTATAGTATCATCCGTAAAACCATTTCAACTGATGCTTGGTAAAATTATTGGAAATGCTTCTGCAGGATTGTTGCAATTTTTAATTTGGGGTGTTTTACTTTTTATAATTGGTACAGTTGCGGCATCTTTTTTTGGACTTAGTTTTACTGAATTGCAAACAAGTGGAGTTTCGGCTGAACAACTAGAAACTGCAAAACAAGCTGTAGGAGCTGATAAAATGCAACTCGTTATTCAAGAAATTTTAAGATTGCCAATTTTAAAAATGTTTGTCCTTTTTATCTTTTATTTTTTAGGAGGATTCATGCTTTACAGTTCGCTTTTTGCCGCTGTTGGGGCTGCTGTTGATAATGAAACTGATACACAACAATTTATGTTGCCAATTATGTTGCCCTTAATTTTGGGTGTTTATGTTGGTTTTGCAACCGTAATAAACGATCCTCATGGATCAATCCCGGTTATATTTTCGCACATTCCTTTTACGAGTCCAATTGTAATGTTAATGCGTGTTCCTTTTGGTGTATCTTGGGGTGAATTAGTAATTTCTATGTCTTTATTAGTGGCAACTTTTGTATTTATGGTTTGGTTAGCTGCCAAAATTTACAGAGTTGGAATATTAATGTATGGAAAAAAACCAACCTACAAAGATTTGTATAAGTGGTTGAAATACAAAGGATAAAATAATTTTATAAATCAAAAAAATCAACATAAACTCATGTCAAAAATATTGATTATTGAAGATGAAGCTGCTATTAGAAGAGTTTTGAAAAAAATCATTTCCGAAGAAAATGAAACCTACCATGTTGACGAGGCAGAAGATGGTTTACAGGGATTAGAAATGATTAAAAATAATGATTTCGATTTGATTTTGTGCGATATCAAAATGCCGAAAATGGATGGAGTTGAGGTTCTTGTAAAAGCAAAAACTTTAAAACCCGAAGTGCCTATTGTCATGATTTCTGGACATGGAGATTTAGATACTGCTGTGAATACTATGCGTTTAGGAGCGTTTGATTACATCTCAAAACCACCAGATTTGAATAGATTGCTGAATACTGTTAGAAATGCTCTGGAACAAAAGGTATTGGTGGTTGAGAATAAATTATTGAAGAAAAAAATCAGTAAAAATTTTGAAATGATTGGTGAAAGTGAACCTATCAATCATATCAAAGAAATTATTGAAAAAGTAGCCAATACAGAAGCTAAAGTATTAATAACTGGTCCAAATGGTTCAGGAAAAGAGTTGGTAGCACATTGGTTGCACGAAAAATCAAGTCGTTCACAATCACCTTTAATTGAAGTAAATTGTGCTGCAATTCCATCAGAACTAATTGAAAGTGAATTGTTTGGGCATGTTAAGGGTTCTTTTACTGGAGCTGTTAAAGACAGACCAGGAAAATTTGAATCTGCCAATGGGGGCACTATTTTTTTAGATGAAATTGGTGATATGAGTTTATCAGCTCAAGCCAAGGTTTTACGTGCTTTACAAGAAAATAAAGTAGCCAGAGTTGGCTCTGAAAAAGATATTGATGTAAATGTACGAGTAGTGGCTGCCACCAATAAAAATTTGCAAAAAGAGATTGCAGAAGGAAACTTTAGAGAAGATTTATATCACAGATTGGCTGTCATTTTAATCAAAGTTCCAGCGCTAAATGATCGAAGAGAAGACATTCCGTTATTGGTTGATTTTTTTGCAACTAAAATTTCTGAAGAACAAGGCAGTGTAAAAAAACAGTTTTCGCAAGAAGCCATTCAATTATTGAAAACCTACAATTGGACAGGAAATATCCGTGAATTGCGCAATGTTGTAGAACGTTTGATAATTTTAGGAGAAAAAGAAATTTCTACAAATGACGTGAAAATGTTTGCAATAAAGTAATTATGGAATCAACTTCTTATGAGCCATTAGAAATTTTCAAAATTACGATTCCTTCAAAAAGACATTTTTTGTACCTTTAAAAATCGTAATCTTTAATCAAACACGCAAATTTGCATTGAACTAACCATTTTAATAACTTATATTTTGAATCTTAGCCTTAATAAACCAATTATATTTTTCGACTTAGAAACGACAGGTGTCAATATTGCCACTGACAGAATTGTAGAAATTTCTATTTTAAAAGTTTTTCCAAACGGAAACAAAGAAAGTAAAACTTGGTTGGTAAATCCTGAAATTGAAATTCCTGCAGAAGCTGCTGCAATTCACGGAATTACCAATGAAAAAGTAGTTACTGAACCAACTTTTAAAGAATTGGCTGCAACTGTAAATGAATTGATTGCTGATTGTGATTTGGCAGGTTTTAATTCCAATCGTTTCGACATTCCTTTGTTAGCGGAAGAATTGATGCGCGCAGGAATTGACTTTGACATGAAAAACCGAAAAGCCATTGATGTGCAAGTTATTTTTCACAAAAAAGAACAAAGAACTTTAAGTGCAGGATATCAATTTTATTGTGGGAAGAATTTAGAGGATGCTCACAGTGCTGAAGCTGACACCAATGCAACCTACGAAATTTTATTGGCACAATTGGATAAATATACAGATATAGAAAACACAGTGGATGCTTTGAGTGAGTTTTCAACACATGGTGAAAGAGCTGATTTTGCTGGTTTTATTTTATTCAATGATGATAAAAAAGAAATTTTTTCCTTCGGAAAATACAAAGGTAGAACAGTAGAAGAAGTCTTGATAGAAAACCCAGGATATCATGCTTGGATGCAAAATGCCGATTTTCCTTTATACACCAAAAAAGTGCTTAGAGAAATCAAGGAGCGAATGTCATCCCCAAAAAACGGAATGACAGATGAAGAAAAGCTGAAAGCATTGCAGCAAAAGTTTAATTTGAGATAACGTAAAATAATACATCAAATGTTTACAGCATATAAAAATTTACCAAACAATTCTCGCGTTTGGATTTATCAATCTAATAGAGAATTTACCCAAAAAGAAGTTGATTTTATTTCTGAAAAAGCAACTGCTTTTATCAATAATTGGACACGTCATGGAGATGATTTAAAAGGTTCATTTACCATAAAATACCATCAGTTTTTGGTGTTGGCTGTGGATGAAAATTTCAACAATGTTTCTGGCTGTTCCATTGATGCTTCGGTGCGTTTTGTGCAGCAATTAGAACACGCATTGCAATTGGATTTGATGGATAAAATGAACATTACTTTTAAAGATGGAGATCAAATCAATTTGATAAAATTACCACAATTTCAAGAGTTTGTAAAATCAAAAAAAATCAACGAAGAAACGATTGTTTTCAATAATTTAATTGCAACCAAAGAAGATTTTGAAAACAATTGGGAAGTTCCTGCAAAACAAAGTTGGCATAAACGATTTTTGGTATAAAAATTGCCCTATTTTTCAATCCAAAAAATACATAATCCCACAAATTCTTTGAATACTATTTATCCAATGAAAAACCAACTTACAGTTATTTTTCTAATTTTTTCTTTTACTATTTTTCAGGCTCAAACTGTTGATCCTTTAAAAACCAACGATTTTCAAGCACAAGAAATCTGGGTTGATAGCATCCTGAAAAATATGACAATCGATGAAAAAATTGGTCAGTTATTCATGATGCAAGCGTATTCAAATTCCGATAAAAAGCACGAGGATTTTATCTCTGAATTGATTACCAAATACCATATTGGAAATTTGATTTTTATGCAAGGAACTCCTGAAAAACAAGCAACATTGACCAATACTTATCAATCTATTTCCAAACTTCCTTTACTGATTGGTTTTGATGGAGAATGGGGTTTGGATATGCGTTTGAAAAATACCTATAAATTTCCTTGGAACATGGCTTTAGGCGCAATTCAAGATGAAAATTTGATTCAGAAATTTGGAGAACATTTAGGAAAACACTGTAAAAGATTGGGAATTCATATCAATTTTGCACCCGTTGTTGACATCAATACAAATCCTGAAAATCCGATTATTGGCAATCGCTCTTTTGGCGAAAACAAAGAAAATGTGACTCAAAAAGCCATTGCTTTTACACAAGGAATGCAAAAAATGGGTGTGTTAGCCAATGCCAAACATTTTCCAGGTCATGGAGACACAGCAACAGATTCTCATTTAACCCTACCAACAATCACATTTGATAAAAATCGATTGGACTCTGTAGAATTATATCCATATAAAAAATTATTTGATGTTGGAATTGGAAGTGTAATGACAGCACATTTAAGTGTTCCCAGTTTAGAATCGGATCCAAAATTACCAACGTCACTTTCTAAAAATGTCATTACAAATTTATTGAAACAAGAATTGGGTTTCAATGGATTGATCATTACTGATGGTTTGAATATGAAAGGCGCCTCCAATTATGCCACTTCTGCAGAAATCAATTTGGCAGCAATTTTGGCTGGAAATGACCTATTATTAATTCCAAATGATGTTCCTGGAACTGTAAAAATCATAAAACAAGCGTTGATGCTAAAAACATTGACAGAAGAGCGCATTAATTTTTCTGTAAAAAAAATATTGAAAGCCAAATATTGGTTGGGTTTACAAAACTACAAACCTATTGATTTATTGAATCTTACAGAAGATTTAAATACCATTCAAGATGAATTGTTACACAGAAAATTGGTAGCAAATTCATTGACACTGATTAAAAATAATCAAAATCAATTGCCTTTCACAGAGTTGCAAACAAAGAAATTTGCTTATTTAAAATTGGGTGATGATGTAGGAAATGATTTTCTGCAAATGCTCAAAAATTATACTAGAGTTGATGAAATTTCTGATCAAAATCTAGATGGGTTACTCAACAAACTTAAACCCTATTCTCATGTGATTATTGGTTTTCACAAGTCTAATGCAAATCCTTGGAAAATGTATAAATTTACTGATAAAGAATTGGTTTGGTTGCAAGAAATTGCACGTGTTAAAAACGTGATTTTAGATGTTTTTACAAGTCCTTATAGTTTGTTGCAAATCAAAACTTTTGCAAATATTGAATCAGTTTTAGTTTCGTATCAGAACAGTAAAATTTCTCAAGAAATCTCAGCGCAATTGTTATTTGGAGTTTTTCAAGCGAAAGGAAAATTGCCTGTTTCAATTGGTGAAAATTTCGAAGAAGGAACAGGTTTTACAACTGTTAATTTAAACAGATTGGGATATACAATTCCTGAAGAAGTGCACATGTCATCCCAAAAATTAGCTAAAATTGATGCCTTTGCAGACACTATTTTGAAAGAAAAAATGGCACCAGGATTTCAAGTATTGGTTGCAAGAAAAGGCAAAGTAATTTTTCAAAAAAGTTATGGGTATCACACAGATGAAAAAAAGATTCCTGTAAAAAATTCAGATTTGTATGATTTGGCTTCTTTGACTAAAATTTTGGCTTCATTACCCATGATTATGAAAGCAGAGCAGCAACAAAAAATTCCTATAGATGCCAAGTTATTTGAAATTTTACCAAGTCTCAAAAACTCTAACAAAGCCACTATTTCTGTAATAGAATTGTTATCTCATTATGGCAGATTGCCAGCTTGGATTCCGTTTTATCAAGGAACACAAATCAAAAATACCAAAGTAAATTCACCCAAATTTTACAGTGCCACCAAAAGTGATTCTTATACAACAGAGGTTGCAAGAAATTTATACATTACAAAATCGTATAGGGATAGTATTTATAAGTTCATCAAAAAAGCCACTCTTACTGAAAATCAAGAATACTTATACAGCGATTTGGGTTACTATTTATTCAAGGAAGCATTGGAAAATAGCTATAAAAAACCGTTGAACAAATTGGTTGAAGAATTTTTTTATCAATCTTTAGGTGCAGATAGAATGACGTATCTTCCACTAGAAAAGTTTGATAAATCACAAATTGTTCCCACAGAAAAAGACGATTATTACCGAAATCAATTGGTGCATGGGTATGTGCATGATATGGGCGCGGCCATGTTGGGTGGTGTTGGAGGACATGCAGGGTTGTTTTCAAACGCCAATGACGTTGCGAAAATGATGCAAATGTACTTGCAAAAGGGGTATTATGGTGGCAAACAATTGCTGAATTCAGAAACAGTTGATAAGTTTAACAAACGTTATTTTGCCAATAAAAAAGTACGAAGAGGCTTGGGTTTTGACAAACCTGAGTTGACAAAAAATGCTGCAGCAACTTGCGGCTGTACTTCTGATGAGAGTTTTGGACACTCTGGTTTTACAGGTACTTTTACTTGGGCAGATCCAAAATCGGAAATTGTGTATGTGTTTTTATCCAACAGAATTTATCCAAATATGAACAATACGAAATTGGTAAAATCGAGTGTTAGAACCAAAATTCAACAAGCAATTCAAGACGCGATTATTGATTAGGAGCCAATCCTGCTCGAGTCTATCTTGAGCGCAGTCGAAAGGCTACTCGCTTTTTTTGCTTCGCAAGCTACTTTCAATAAAAATATATTTTTATTGAAAGTAATCTCAAAAGAGCTCAAACAAACCGCTCAATTAGGGCTAAGTTTCCTTGCCAAAGTATAGGTTTTAACAATTTTCAGTATTTGTTGGCGCAGTTTTCGTGTAGAAAAAAACAATAAAAATCGAAATCAAAAAATAAAATAATCCTGTTTTAAAATTCAAAAATGCACTTACAATCAACGCTTGAAAACTATAAAAGAATAGAAAACTCAAAACGTTCATAGAAAATTTCATAGTATCTACAAATTCAATTTCTTTGATGTTTTTTGAAAATTTTTTCCAAATCAAATACGGAAAAAAACTGTTCAACAGTATCAAATAGTAAAGAGGTTTTAAATAATTGATAGGTTTTTTAATTCCCACAGGAATGCTATTTTCAGCAATCATTTTGTTGACTAAATCAACTTTTGTAAAATCCACATTGGCGTTGTTTAGCTTTGTCAGTATTGTAGTATAATGCTCTTCATCAGGAATATGAACTGTTAATTTTTTCAACTGGTCACTCACTTTTTCTTTCAAAATCAAAATCGCTTTTGCAGGAATATTGGAATCATAAATTGCTTTCGCATCAATGACTTCTCCAAACTGAACACACACTTTACTTGGATACACTGACGAATTTTGATAGGTAATTCCTACAGGAATTACCGAAATTCCCAATTCAGGAAAACGTTCTAATGCTCCAAAAACAATCCGTGTAAATCCTTTACTCAATGGCTGAATCGTTCGTTTTCTTGAATGTCCTCCTTGTGGAAAAATAATCAATGTTTGTTTTTTTTGAAGAATTTTGAAGCATTTTTCAAACACTTCATCATTATTTGATAGTTGTTTGATGCCATCTCGAATTCTAAAAATAGGCATCAAATTTAAGCTTGTCAAAAACTTCTTAATCAATGGTTTTTTAAACACATCTGCTCGTACCAAAAAATGATTTTCTCTCGGGTTAAAAGTTGTTACAAACAAAGGGTCCATCAACGCATTTGGATGATTTACAGCAAACAACACAGCGCCTTTTTTTGGAATATTTTTTTGTCCTTTTACAACAATTTTTTGAGCATAAAAATGCAAACTAATTCGTAAAAATAGTTTTACTGCATTGTACCAAATTTTTTGTAGAATCATTTTTCAGCTTTTTTTCTGCCCCAAAAAGTAGCCAAAGCCATTCCAGAAAATACATCCCAAATTCCCCAAAAAGCAGCTAATAAAGCCATGCCTCCCAATCCATCAAAAAAACCGAAAATCAATAATAAACCCAAACCTCCATTTTGAATACCAGTTTCCATAGAAATGGTTTTGGTGTCAGCTTCATTCAATCCAAATGCTTTTGCAGTATAAAATCCGATGATAAAAGCAAAAATATTGTGAAAAATCACTAAGAATAATACGTAGTGAATGTAACTTACAAAGACTTCTAAATTTTGTGAAAATGCAACAAAAATCAATAAGATAAAAACAGTCATTGAAATAGGTTTCAATAATTTTTCAATTTTTTCAGCCATCTCTGAATGATACTGTTTGATGAGCATTCCCAAGATCAAAGGAATTCCTAAAATTAACGAAACTAGTTTCAATAAATCTATCCAATTCAATTCAACCGATTTTAAAATGATATTAGTAGGTTCGTACAGACTTCCCCAAAATTGCAAATTAAATGGCGTCATAACAATACAAGTGAGTGTAGCAAACGCGGTTGAACTTACTGATAATGCTGCATTTCCTCCAGCCATTTTACTAAAAAAATTAGACACATTTCCACCAGGACAAGCTGCAATCATCATCATTCCCAAAGCGAAACTTGGATGCGGTTTTATGATTAAAATCGCCAAAAACGTAAACGCAGGCAACAGAATAAATTGCGATAAAACACCTACAAAAAGTATTTTAGGGTTCTTTAATAATCGTTTAAAATCATCAATTGTAATTCCTAAAGCGACACCAAACATGATAATGGCAATCACAATATTTAGCACCCACAAACCATTGGAATCGAAGTTTATTTTTATGGAGTCAATGTCTATTTCTGGTTTCATGTTTTCAGGTTCAAAATTTCAAATTCAAAATTCAGTATTTTTAGTTTTCAAATCGTCACCTTGAGCGCAGTCGAAAGGTAATTTTTAGGTCTCGACTGCGCTCGACCTGACAATATAATAAATATGACAATTCACATTGTGACCTTGAACGCAGTCGAAAGGTAATAATTATATATCAACTTGATTATTTAATTTTTAAACGCATATTCAATCAAATTCGCGCCCATTTTCAATGCTTTTTCACGAACTTCTTTTGGGTTATTGTGAATAATTTCATCTTCCCAACCATCACTTAAATCGGTTTCATAATCATAAAAAACAACCAATCTTCCTTCGGAAAAAATTCCAAAAGCTTGCGCCGATTTTTTGTCATGTTCGTGAATTTTAGGAATGCCATTTGGGAATTTAAATGTTTGATTAAAAATAGGATGTGAACTCGGAATTTCTTGTAATTCCAAATTCGGAAACACTTTTTTCAATTCTCTTCGTATAAATTGATCCAATCCATAATTATCAGAAATGTGTAAAAATCCGCCAGAAATCAAGTATTTACGGAGGTTTTCAATTTCTTGATCAGAAAAAAGCACATTTCCATGACCTGTCATAAAAACCATTGGAAAATTGAATAAATCTTCACTATCAACAGCTACAGCAACTGGATTTTTCGAGATAGAAGTATTACAATTTTTATTCGTAAAATCTATCAAATTGGGCAGTGCAGTTGGGTTTGCATACCAATCTCCACCACCATTATATTTTAAAATGGCTACTTCTTGAGCTGAAATGCTAAAAGAAATAAACAATAAGATAAAAAGCTGTTTCATAAGTTAAAAAGTTCTCGATACCATTTTTAAAATTTCGTTTCACTTCATTTTAAAAATCACTCGAACTGACATTTTGTAAATTCAAAGCAAGATAGTGATTTCATCATTGAACATGAAAAAACGCCATTAAAAAATTTTTAATGACGCTTTTTCGAAGACAAAGTTAAATTTTAAAATTAAAAAATCTTACCCACAATAATTCCTCCTCTTGGATAAATCAAATTAATTTTATCTGCATTTATGAGCGTTCTTGATAAGCCAACAGAAAACTCAGCAACCCAACCATTTTTAGTTTTGTATTTTTTTCCAACATTAAATCCCAAACCAAAACCAACTCCACCTTCTTTTTCATTCGTAAAAAAATCGCCATTTGTAAATTTTTGTGAGTAGAGTGTTACATTTCCATCTACAAAAAATCCTTCATTTGGTTTTTCTCCAAAATACACTCTATAATATGGAATTAAACTAAAATTATATAAGTTATTATCTTCATTATTTGCATTGTTTCCTAACGAAAATCCTACTGAAACACCAAAAGCACTTTCCTCTGAAATCATTCTTTCAAAAGTTATTTCTGGGAATCCAGCAATGAAGGACGCAAGATTTATTTTAAATTCATTTTTTGCTACCTCATTTTCTGATTTTTCTTGTGAAAATAAATGCAGACTTGTTAGTAATACAATTGTTATGACTATTTTTTTCATGTTGATGATTTTTTAAGTTCATCACAAAAGTAGCATCCATAAAAAATAAGGAGTCCAGAATTTCTTGATTTTAAGAAATTCTGGACTCATATATAAAATTCTGGACTCATTTATCCCGAAATTTCAGGACTGGACTTATTTATCTATTCTTGAATTTTTTTTAGAAAATCAGAAGGCGTAAATCCTGTAAGTTTTTTGAAAGTTGCAAAAAACGCAGATTTAGAATTGAAACCTGATTCTAAACCAATTGCTGTAATGGTATAATTTTTATACGTTTCGTCAATCAATAGTTGTTTTGCAAAATCGACACGAAATTCATTGATAAAATCATTAAAGTTTTTATCAGAAATTTGTTTGATGGTATTTGATAATTTAGTGGCGTTTACATCAGCTTCATTGGCTAAAAATTCTACTGTTAATTTTGGCTCTGTAAACAATTGTTTTTCTTGTAACAATAATATTATGTTGTTAAAAAGTTGTTTTTGGTCAATATTTTTTTCGTTATGAACTTTAAAAATCTCTTTTTTAATTGATGAAACAGTCAACTGTTTTCTCAGTTTTTTACGTTCTTTTAATAATCGAAGTTGAATAATAGCCTGATAACCAATCCAATAAATTAAAACTGTTGTTAAAACACGCAAAGGATAATACGAATAAATAAATTCTTTAAAATCCAAAGCCACTGTAATTGCTAAGGCAATCATCCAAAATAGATACGTGAATAATCCTAATTTGAAAAAGGTATAAATCCATTTTAAGTTGTCAAAAGATAAAATTTTAGCAAATAATGTTTCTTTTTTTGTCAAAACATGAAACGAATATCCAAAAACAGCCAACGAAACTAACAAACTAAAAATCTCTTCTATGGAAGTATATTTTTCGAAAATATAATCTCTGTTTACCAACGCTTTTTCACTGTAAAAATAAATGAAACCTATTCGAATACAAATGGTTAACAGAAAAGTGGGAACTATGATTTTTAAAATATTTTTTTGCTGTTTTTCGATTTCTAGATAATATATTAAAAACATATAAAAAAAAGGAGCAATCAAAAAATGCCAAGGAATATGAGTGTAATCAAGAATAAAATAATTGTTGAAAAAGTTTTTGGTAACTACCCAAGATTGTAAGTTATTTAAAGAAATGGTCAGCACCAGAAGATTGATAAATTGCATGCTTTTTTCAGAACCATTTTTAGAAAAAAGAATGATGCAACAAAACAGAAATCCATGCAAAGCACTGATTAATAGAAATAAATTAAAGATTTCTGAGATTGACAATTTTTAGTTTTGATTTAGGGTAATAATCAACTTTTTCAATTGCTAATTTAGTGAATTTTGGATTAAAAATAAAAATGCGTCATTAAAATATTATTAATAACGCATTTTCGAAGACATAGTTTACTTTTTCCTTTTTTTACATTTTACCAATTGGAGTTAAAATTCCACCACCACCAGGATTTGTTGTAGATGATGAACTAACATTAAATAGTTGATATTGGTAATTAGTACAGCCACATTGATTTTGCATTTTTACACCAATATTAAGTTAACCCGTGTTGAACGGTTTTACATCAATAATGCTAGTATTCGAAAAAGTTTGAATATAGCTATTAGGCACTAGCCATTGATATGTTAAATCAATTGTTGGATCACTATACATCGAGTCAAAATCTGGCATACGATGTACAACCTTTATTTTTGTCCATTGATTTTTAAAAAGTTCGTAATTCCCTAGTATATCAATTTTTAAAAAATTAGGACTTGGAATACCTACCCAAACTTTTTTATGAATATTTAAATTTAGTTCTTGCACATAAGCATTTATAAATCCAATAGCATCGTTTGTACCATTTATTGGTGTAACAGTTAGGCTGTTATTGGAAGATTGTTGTATTTGTATGTTTGATGAAGTAGTCCAAGTAATTGTATAACCGCTACAAGTGTTGGGAATGTCTAAATTATAAATATTTGTTTTGGTATCGCAGACTGCTAAATCGCCTGATAAAATAGTATTATCAAAGCTTTTTCCCAAATATGGATTTTGAAATATTCCGTTCAATTCTTTCAATAACCAATCAACACTATGCTGTGAAAACGATACATGTTTTTCATTATTTTTTGGTGTGTAATAAGTGTCAAATGGAATTTCGTTCGTACATACTAAATCTCTATTGATATTATTACCCCAATTAAAATTTTGGTTTTTAAATCCTAGAGAACTTACAGTAGATATGAAATTATGGTTTGGAGAATATTCATAAATATGAACACGATCAAGTGTGTCATCATCAATTAAGTTGTTTAATTCTTTTTCAACTTCAACTTTTATTTCTCCTTGACTATCTTCAAAACCACCATTCATAGCATCTAATGAACCATAAATTAAAGTATTTGTAAATGTTGAGGACATTGAGTAGCCACTAAAAACTTTATCAACCCTGCCAAAGAATACTTTGTTTGTTTCGCTTTGATTTTTTATAAGCCACTGTTCATTTTGAAAACCTTTAACAGTAAACCATAATACATCCTTAAAACCTCTAATATCTAAAACTTTTTTCCCAGATATATTTACAAATTTATTTGTTGAGCCATTTGCAATAGCAATATTTCTAGGTATTTGAGGAAAACCTTTAAAATTTGGTAAATTACTTTCTAGGTTTTTGTGATATTTACTGAAAAAGGAATTTGGAGAACCAGTATCGTTTAAAAGCTGTAATAAAAGTTGTTGTTTACCTGCTGGAGAATTTAACAAAAAGTCAAATTTATCTTTTGCTTCTTGATTACCATGCACATAACCTAAAAAATATAAATTTGCTTGAGTTGCCAATGGTATATTTGCTCCTAAATGTGGGCTATCTATGCTTACCCATAATTTTGTATTATGGTTTAAATTATTTTCTTCCATGTAAGCCAATGCATATCTACTTATTTGACCTCCCATACTTGGTCCCATAATAGTTAGTTGCTCACTACTACCATTATTAAAAGAAGTATTGTTTAAGTATTGGTATAATGCAATATGTGCCATTGCATTACGCTCTATATAATCTGCACCACCATCTATAGTTTTACCTGAAGGTACATCTTCATAAATTGGGTGGTTTACAATAACGACATCATATCCTAATTCTCTTAGTTTTCTAATAAGAGGTTGTGAAACTCCTAAATTATCCTTGTATGTCATCAATGTTTCAATTGCGTCAGGGTAATCTTCCCCATCATTAGGATAATCTGATTCTTGTATTTTACGGGTATCAAAAGGGTCAAAACCATCAATAATCACAATTGGTTTTCTTAAAGTTTTTTCATAATTACCAGGAGTACCATGATAAAAAATACGATATTCTAATTGCCCTAAAATAGGTAAATCTCCAGGTTCATAACCTGTAAAAGGAATGGTTGCTGTTATACCACCATCTTCAATACCTTCATTAGCTTTTTGCTGTTGGTTGTTATTAGGTACAGTTATATAGAGTTTACCTTGTGTTGTTTTACTTGTACCATCATTAAAAGTTGCTGTAAACGTAAGTGTTTTATAACCACTTGTACTATAACTAACAGCAACGTTTTGCTGAATTAATTGCGAATTGTTAAAGATTGTATGCGTATTTTGAGTACCAAAATTGGCAGTTAAATTTACAATTTTTTTAGTGGTTTCTTCGAAGATTAAGTCGTTTTTAAAGTTGTAAAAAATAGTTTGCCCTACAACCTGCTTTTTTAATGGTGCAACAATTAAAACTTCATTTTGTAAAAAAATGGGTTTATTATTAATAGGAATTAATATATTATTTGTAATTTTTAATGCTCCTTGATTGTTATCATTGTCATTATAGTTTACCTGATTAAACAGAGCGTTAATAACTCCAATTTCTACCTTATTTTTTGATGCCAAAGAAGAATAATGTTGCCTTGCAGTTGCAACAGAATTAAATTTTGTTTTTTTAGAAGCCCTATATAATTCACTTAAAGCTTGTTCAAAATGTTTAAGATCAGAAATATTGTTGGTGGTATTATTAAACTTTGTTAAGTTGGCAATTGGCACAACCCTATCATATAAAATGTTTGTGGTAAATGTACTTTTATTTAAGGGTATTATTAATTTATCTACATTATTTATAGTGTCTATAACTGTTGTAACTTGTGCTTTTAGTGTTATACTTGCCATTAGAAAGCATAAAATAAGTAATAATTTTTTCATAATTTTGAAATGTGTTAATTGATTAAAATTTTTGAGTTTTATGTATTAGCATTAATAGGGTGTTGTTACAGCAACACCTTTTTTTTGTTTATGGAAATATTGTTTCATCTAAAGTGTCCCATTTAATATCAAAACGACCATCAGTAATTTCAATAATATCCTTTGGGTTTTCTTTATTTTGCATAGTACAATTAAATGTGCCTGAAATAATACGATTATTAAGGTCATAACGTGTAATTGTCAATTTTCCTGCATTTTCTATTGAGCAATACCATTTATATATTTGTTCAGTATCATCATAAACTCTACAATTAATATTAATATTATTATTCGCTTCTAATCCGTTTTGACAATTACTTTTATTTATGTTAAAAGTTCCTTCTCCATTTTTATGTAATTCAACCAAATGAATTCTCATTAAGCTTCCTTTTTCACTTTTACGATCATCAATATATATTTCATTGTGAATATAGTTTGGTCCATCTCCAAGACCAAAATAGCTCAATCCTTTGTTGTTTTTTTTTATACCACCAGTTCCATCACGAGGTATTAAAAGTTTACCATCAATATAACAACCAAAAGTATTTTTACCTGTCAGCGTTATTAATGGTAATGTTGGTCTAAAGGTTTGTTGATTGTTTATATTGTCTTCACATTTAAAAAAAGTAATTGCAAAAAGTAACAATGTTGTTTTTAAAAATAATTGTTTCATAATAATTGGGTTTTAGATTTTTACTGTAAAAATATTTTATATTAAAGTTTTAGGAGTACAGAATTTCTTGATTTTAAGAAATTCTGGACTCATTTGTGAAATTCTGGACTCATTTGTGTCCCGAAGTTTCGGGACTGTACACATTTTATCACGAAGTTTCTCGATTAGAAAAGATTTCATGGTAATTTTTTTTCATAATTTTATTGTTTTGAAAGTTTATGTTTACTATTTTAAGATGTTATTGACGCAACCTCTTTTTTTTTACCTAAATCTTTTGGTGTTTATGGTGTTTTTATTAAAATCAAATCTACCTTCTGTAATTTCTATTATTGCATTTGGGTCAATATCATTTTTAAGTTTACAATAGAAAGTTCCAGAAATAACTTCATCATCATAACGAGTAATAATAATCTTACCTGTTCCTTCAATTGAACTATAACCACTTGTTGGGGAATCACTGTAATATATAGCTCCCATATAAGTGATATTTGTATTTAAAAAACTACCATCTAATAATATGCTTATAGCTCCTTTTACTGTTTTGACTTCGTATTCACCTACGCCTAAATTTTGAATGTTTGGAAGTTTAAAAGTTACCCCTCCTCTTGATGTATATTTATCAGAGGATTCAATCCAATCGTAGTTCGTATCAGATCCATACTCAACACCAGTTGGTATTCCTCCTAATTGACTTTTTCTACTATCTCTAGGAATCATTATTTCTCCATTAATTTTACAGCCAAAAGTATTGGCACCTGTTTGTGTAATTGGTGGTAATTCTGGATTCCAAGATTCTTCTTCTGTTTGTCCTTCACAATTGTATAATATAATTGCAAAAAATAATAATGTTGTTTTTAAAAATAAATGTTTCATAATCATTGGGTTTTAGAGTTAAACTGTAAAATTGTTAAAGTAATTTTTTTCATAATTTTATAGAATTAAATGTTGGTGAATGGATGTTTATAATGTTTAATTTTTATAGAGGTTGTTGACGCAACCTCTTTTTTTTATCTAAACCTTGTTGTATTTATAGTATTTTTATTAAAATCGAATCTGCCTTCAGTAATTTCAATAAAATTATCAGGTATATCCCTATTTTTTAATTTACAGTAGAACGTCCCAGAGATGACTTCATCGTCATAGCGTGTTATAATTATTTTACCTGTACCTTCAATAGATCCATAAAACCCTTGATGGTGGGTTGCTTGTATATAAATAATATTTGGATGTGTTGATGCAAATCCACCAACTATAGTTTTAACTTCATATTCTCCTACTTTTAATGTTTGAAGATTGGGGATTTTAATAGCGACACCTCCTGTTGCAGTATATCTATCAGAGGCTTCAATCCAATCGTAGTCCGTATCAGATCCATACTCAATACCGGTTGGTATTCCTCCTAATTGGCTTACTCTGCTGTCTCTTGGCACCATAACTTGTCCGTTAATTTTGCATCCAAAAGTATTTGCTCCTATTTGTGTAATTGGGGGTAATTCTGGGTTCCAAGATTCTTCTTCTGTTTGTCCTTCACAATTGTATAATATAATTGCAAAAAATAAAAATGCTGTTTTATGAATTAATTGTTTCATGATTATTGGGTTTTGGATTTTATTGGTTAAAATTAGTAAGAATGAAAATTTCAGGAGTCCAGAATTCCTCGTTTTTAATAATTCTGGACACATTTGTGAAATTCTGGACTCATTTGTAAAAAAATAAATGAGTTTTAAAAGAAAATTTTTAGAAAAAGTCAATTAAATACTATCTCAAAAATTCATATTGAAATAGTTCAAAAAAAAGGTGAGAGTGATAAAAAGTGAGTAAATCAATTACTGATTTATAAATGAAACTAAATTCACAGCAACCAAACCAGCAGTTTCTGTGCGCAATCTACTTTCACCTAAAGAAATAGGAGTGAAGTCTTTTAGTAAGGCTTTTTTAATTTCATCATAAGAAAAATCGCCTTCAGGACCAATTAAAATCGTGGTTTTTTCATTGGGTTTTACAATGTCTTTCAATAAATTTTTCTCTTGCTCCTCACAATGAGCAATGCAGATTTTTCCCTCAAATTCTTGATTGATAAACTCAGTAAACTTTATAGGTTCATTCAGTTTTGGCAATGTGAATTTTAACGATTGCTTCATAGCAGACTGTATTATTTTTTCAAAACGATCCGTTTTTACAACACGTCTTTCTGAATTAGAGCAAATGATGGGCGTGATTTCGTCAATGCCAATTTCGGTGGCTTTTTCTAAAAACCATTCCATTCGGTCGTTATTTTTGGTAGGTGCAATGGCAATATGCAAATAGTAGTTCCAAGGTTTTGGTTTTTGTTCGGTTTTGATGATGTTTGCCAAACATTTTTTATCGTTTGCAATGACAATTTGTGCATCAAACAACAAGCCTTTTCCATTGGTGATGTGCAAAAGATCACCTTCCTTTTTTCGTAAAACGCGCACAATATGAGCACTTTCTACCTTATCAAAAATAATTTCTTTGGTGGTTTCTAGGATTTCAGGATTGTAGAATAGTTGCATTTTTTTTTGAGTTGTAAAGTTTAAAGTCGAAAGTTTAAAGTCAAAAGTCTTTAAATTTTGGTTAATCTAAAAATCTAACTTCTAAATATCTAATAGCCAATGGCTAATACCTAATTTCTTTTCGATACGTTCTTCTTCTTTTATGTGTTACAGGATTAAAATTTTCCCAAATTTTTTTAATGGCTTCATTGTCTTCTAATTCTGGTGTACGAATGCAATTCACAATCCTTTTTTGAGTAAATGTTTTTTGATATTGTTCAAAAATAATGGCATGAACTCCTTTGTTTTGATATTCAGGATGTACACCAATCAAATAGAAAGTAACATCTTTGGCATGTTTTCTAGCGTTTAGTAAATGAAAAATTCCGAAAGGAAATAATTTTCCTTTTGCTTTTTGCAATGCTTCTGAAAAAGACGGCATTACAATGGCAAAAGCAACTATTTTATTGTGTTCATCAACAACAAATTTGATGTATTCAGGATTGATAAATGAAATGTATTTCTTTTTAAAGTAAGCAATTTGCTCTTTTGAAATGGGGACAAATGTTGATAATTTTGAATAGGATTTATCAAAAACTTCAAACATTTCATCCACATAAGGTAAAATGTCTTTGGTTTTTGTAAAATCTAAAGCCGTTAATTTGAATCGTTTTTTAATAATGTTGCTAATTCTATCAAAATAAACGCCGTCCACATTTTTGAATAAGAATTTATTTTCTAAATATTCTTTCTCTTTTACAAAACCTAATTGCTCTAAATGCTCTTTATAATAAGGATGATTATACCAAGTAATCATAGTGCCAATATGATCAAAACCATCAATTAAAACACCCGTTTTATCCAAATTATTAAAACCAATGGGGCCTTCTATATATTCTAAATCATGCTCTTTCCCAATTTCCTGAACTTTATCAAGCAAGGCTTTTGAAACTCCCAAATCATCAATCATATCAAACCAACCAAAACGCATTTTTTTAATTTGTTGTTGATTTACTTCAAACCAATTGATAATAGCAGCAACTCTCCCAACAATAACATTGTTTTTGTACGCTAAAAAAAATTGCGCTTCTGCATTTTTAAAAACAGGATTTATATTCGGATCAAAATTGTCAATTTCGTCTTTGACAATAGGAGGAACCCAAAATTCATTGTCTTTGTATAGCGAAAAAGGGAAAAGCACAAACGCTTTTAGTTCATTTTTAGTAGTTATTTTTTTTAGTGTAATGGGACTCATAAATCATTAATTATTGTGTCTTTTTTACTTTTTTCGGTTTGATTTTTTCTTCTTTTTTAAACCAAAAATTCTACTAAAAAGACTTTCTTGTTTTTTGTTATAACGACTTATTGGCGTGTCAGAAATTTCATTGCCATTGTCATCAACGTTTACAAAAGAATCTTTGTGTTTGTCAATTCGATATGAAACTCCCAAACTTCCATATAAACCGCTGGCACTTCCTTCGGCTAAAAATCTTGCAGAGGCATTAAATTGCATGTTTTTTGTAAATAAATACGCAAGTCCACCACCAATATTGGTATGATTGAAATTTTCCTGAAAAATGGTTTGATTTTCTAAAAATCCAGACCAACGTTGATTGAAGTTTTGAGTAGCTGTTATGATGTATGAAAATTCAGGAAAGTCAGTCCCCACTTTGTCATAAAAAATATTGGTGATTAGGTTAAATTCGTTTGTTAAATCATTTTGTAATAATATTCCGAATTTTGGTGACATGCTGCCTGTTTTGTAATTTTCAGAAACAAAATCAGTATTGATTCCTGCATAAACTGCCACAGAGGGAATCAGTCTTTTTTTATCAAAACCATTTCTTCTCACCCAACTGCGAACTTCCTTGCTTTTATCCTCATATTTTTGCTCAAAAATCAGGTATTTTACACCTATCACAAATCGTCCAAAACCAGTCACATTCATTTTTTCTGTGGGATTTATAGTAGAAAAAATTTGATCATTTTGCAATGACATTTGCGCATTTAATTCCAATCTCTCAAGAAAAAAACTGGTTCTAAAAAGCATATCAAATCCAAATGATTTTGGGATAGAAAATAGATTTTTGGTATTTAAATTCTTCAAAAATAAGCTATTTTCAAATTGATAAACACCTGTTCCAACGCTGTAAGGACTTTCAGAAAAACCTGGTTTGTTGGAGTTGATAACTTCCGTATATTGCCCAAAAACACTTTCAGAACCCCAAAAAAGAATCAAAGTAGCAAAGAATATTTTTAGTTTTTTCATGCTAAAAAGGTGTTTTTAAATTAAAAAAAGATACTACAACAAACTTACCATAAAAAAGCTGTTTTATAAAAGCTTTGCATGCTTTTTTACTTTTGTCAAAGTTTTATCCTCTGTAAATGCTTCAATTGTTCTCAATTTGTTACTTTTGATTGATTTTTTTAAAATAAATACCACATGCTTATAGGTTTATTACGAACAATCTTTTTTATCATTCTTTTTTATTACGCTCTTAAATTTTTGATGCGATTATTTGCGCCTTTTTTAATAAAAAAAGTAGCTGAAAAAATGCAAGAACAAGCAAAACAACAGTATGGAAATCAACAGCATTCTTCTGTAAAAGAGGGTGAAACAGTCATTGACAAAGCACCAAGAAATCAACGACAAACCAAAGATGATGCAGGAGAATATGTTGATTTTGAAGAAATAGACAAACCATGAATCCAAAGAAATTTATACCTACCATTGTTGCAATCGTCATTTTTATTGCGGCATCTCTCATATATTTTCATCCTGTTTTAAAAGGACAAAAAATACCCCAATCAGATATTACACAGTTTCAAGGAATGGTGAAAGAAATCATTGATTTCAGAGCCGAAAATAATACAGAGCCCTATTGGACAGGTGCTTCTTTTAGTGGTATGCCTGCGTATCAAATTAGTGCTTATTATCCCAATGATTTTGTAAGAAGTTTAGATACTTTGATCCGTTTTTTACCAAGGCCAGCTGATTATACATTTTTGTATTTTTTAAGTTTTTTTGTACTGATGTTGGCTTTGAAAGTAGAATGGAGGTTAGGAGTTTTAGGAGCACTTGCTTTCGGATTTTCAACTTATTTGATCATTATTTTTATTCCTGGCCATAATGCAAAAGCACATGCAATTGGTTATATGCCTTTGGTTTTAGCAGGAATTTTGTGGGTTTTTCAAAGAAAATACATTGTAGGATTTTTAGTTACAGGTTTGTCAATGGCGCTAGAAATCTACGCAAACCACATTCAAATGACTTATTATTTAGGATTTTGTTTGTTGATTTTAGGAGTTGTAGAGGGAATTCATGCCATCAAACAAAAAACGCTTTCTATATTTTTAAAGCAAGTATTGATTATTTTGGGTGCAGTAATTTTAGGAGTCGGTGCAAATTCTCCCAGATTATTAGCGATGAAAGAATATGCAGATGCAAGTACAAGAGGAAAATCAGAATTGACAATCAATCCTGATGGAAGTCCAAAAGAAGCAACAAAAGGATTGGACAAAGACTATATTACGCAATTTAGTTATGCAAAATTAGAAACCTTCAATTTATTCATTCCGCGTTTTATGGGTGGAGGTACTGTGGAAAAATTAGATGATAATTCTGAATTTTATCAGTTAATAGAAGAAAAAGCAGGTAAAAAAGTAGCTGATGATTATTCAAAACAAGTACTTACTTATTGGGGAGATCAACCAATTGTAGAAGCACCAGCTTATATTGGAGCTGTCATTTTCTTTTTATTCTTCCTTGGGATTTTTCTTGTAAAAGGACGATTAAAACAATGGTTGGTTGCTGCAACCGTATTTTCAATTTTGTTGAGTTGGGGACGTAATTTTGAATTTTTAACGAACTTTTTTATTGATTATGTGCCTTTATATAACAAATTCAGAGCAGTTTCATCCATACAAGTTATTGCAGAATTGTGTGTTCCTATTTTAGGAATTTTGGCTTTGAAAAACTTTTTTTCTTCAGAAATTTCTACCGATGACAAAAAAAATGCGTTGAAAAAAGCAGTGT
>Ga0102821_1000009_pt1 | contig 92022 bp, 101 predicted proteins | sample ColrivemetaGS715_FD_78194 | JGI IMG/M metagenome (GOLD analysis project Ga0102821, IMG submission 78194) | Estuarine microbial communities from the Columbia River estuary - Ebb tide non-ETM metaG S.715 | ecosystem: Environmental > Aquatic > Marine > Intertidal zone > Estuary | place: USA... | reverse complement strand
GCTTCAAGCGCAACCTTGGCTTTGAAATCGGGCGAATGGTTCTTTCTTTTTGTCATTTTGGATCATCACTTTCTTCATGCGATCCACCTTAACGACTGGTCCAAATTCCCGCGACCACCTCTCCTCAAAAATACCAACCGAAACTTTGGCTCTGCATTCCTTCCGCTGCTCGCAGGCCCAATCGAAAGAAAATCGCCGCAAAATCCTTGTCTGTTAACCTTGGATTGGTTGACCACATCTAAGCAGGGGGGTATGCAGCGATAAGCTTATTTGGGTGCAGCCTTGTGCGCACCGTCCCGAAAAGGAAACGCCCGTGCAGGACATGCTGAACGAATACCTTCCGATTATGATTTTTCTGGGGTTGGCGATTGCGCTGGGCGCGATCCTGATTCTTGCCGCGGCGATCATTGCCGTGCGCAACCCAGACCCTGAAAAAGTGTCTGCCTATGAGTGCGGATTTAACGCTTTCGACGATGCGCGGATGAAATTTGACGTGCGGTTCTACCTCGTGTCGATCCTGTTCATCATCTTTGACCTTGAGGTTGCGTTTTTGTTCCCATGGGCGGTCGCGTTTAAAGACCTATCTATGGTAGGTTTCTGGTCGATGATGGTGTTCCTCGGGGTGCTGACAATCGGCTTTGCATACGAATGGAAAAAGGGAGCGCTCGAATGGGAGTGATGACCGGAGCCAATACGGCTGGCGCTGACCGCGATTTCGCGACAGCAGAGTTTAACGCGGAATTGCAGGACAAGGGTTTCCTTGTGACCTCGACCGCGGACATGGTGAACTGGGCGCGCACGGGCTCGCTGCACTGGATGACCTTTGGGTTGGCCTGTTGTGCAGTTGAGATGATGCACACATCCACACCACGTTATGACCTTGAACGTTTCGGCACAGCGCCTCGCGCCTCCCCGCGCCAGTCTGACCTGATGATCGTGGCTGGCACGCTGACCAACAAAATGGCGCCGGCGCTGCGCAAGGTTTACGACCAGATGCCAGAGCCTCGCTATGTGATCTCGATGGGATCCTGTGCGAATGGCGGCGGCTATTACCACTATTCCTATAGCGTTGTGCGCGGCTGTGACCGGATCGTCCCTGTGGACGTTTACGTTCCAGGCTGCCCACCAACGGCAGAGGCGCTGCTTTACGGCTTGCTGCAACTGCAACGCAAAATCCGCCGGACAGGGAACATCACGCGATGAGTGAAGCACTGCAAGAACTGGGTAATCACCTTGAGATGAAGCGCTCTGATTGCGTGCTGTCTTGGGAGGTTGCGTTTGGCGAGTTGACGGTCACGATTGCACCGTCTTCGTTGGTGTCATTTGTCGATTTTCTGAAAACAGACGGTGCGTCCAAGTTCTCGTCGCTGGTGGATATCACGGCTGTGGATTACCCGACACGGGCGAAGCGGTTTGACGTGATCTACCACTTCCTGTCGATGTATCAGAACCACCGCATCCGTATCCGCACCCAAATCCGCGAAGATGAAATGGTCCCGTCGATCATTGACGTCTACCCTGCGTCCAACTGGTTCGAGCGCGAGATTTTCGACATGTTTGGCATCCTGTTCACAGGCCACCCAGATTTGCGTCGCATCCTGACCGACTACGGCTTCCGCGGATATCCGCTGCGCAAGGATTTCCCGACGACGGGTTACACCGAAGTGCGCTATGATGAAGTGCAAAAGCGGGTTGTGTATGAGCCAGTGTCACTGGTCCAAGAATACCGCCAGTTTGATTTCATGTCTCCTTGGGAGGGTGCGCAATACATCCTTCCTGGTGATGACAAAGCAAAAGAGGGTGCAAAGTGATCGTGATCGGAACAGTTCTGCTTGCAGCCTTCAATCCGTATGTGATCGGCGTAGCTGTATTGGTCGGGCTTGCAATTCCATCTTCACGTGGGATTTGGCTAGGTGCAATACTTGGTGGCCTCGCGTTTCGCATTACATATTTTTTGCCTGTCTTCCTACCCTTCAATGGGTTCGTAGACATCGGCATGGTAATTCTCGGATCGATGGCCGCTTTTTTCTGGGCCGCATTTGCAAACCGCTCAGTACGCCCGCGACTGGAAACCATTTTTAGAACTGGATCTAAATTATGATGGAGGGCGATATCCGCGTGAACCACTACGATGACGGCACAACTGACGCCCTGACAGGCGAGCAGAAAATCCGCAATTTCAACATCAACTTTGGCCCGCAACACCCTGCGGCCCACGGCGTTTTGCGTCTTGTGCTGGAGTTGGACGGCGAGATTGTTGAGCGGTGCGATCCGCATATCGGCCTGCTGCACCGTGGCACCGAAAAGCTGATGGAAAGCCGCACGTATCTGCAAAACCTGCCATACTTTGACCGTCTCGATTACGTCGCGCCAATGAACCAAGAACATGCTTGGTGTCTGGCGATTGAAAAGCTGACAGGCACCGAAGTGCCGCGTCGTGCGTCATTGATCCGCGTTTTGTATTCCGAGATTGGCCGCGTGCTCAACCACCTGTTGAACATCACCACACAGGCGATGGACGTAGGCGCTATGACCCCGATTTCTTGGGGCTTTGAAGAGCGCGAAAAGCTGATGGTGTTCTATGAACGGGCTTGCGGTGCGCGTCTACACGCCGCTTATTTCCGCCCCGGTGGTGTGCATCAGGATCTGCCTGATCAACTACTTGAAGATATCGACACATGGGCGATTGCGTTTCCTAAGCTGGTGGATGACATCGACACGCTGCTGACTGAAAACCGTATTTTCAAGCAGCGTAACTGCGATATCGGCATTATCACCGAGCAGGAAATCCTTGATTGGGGGTTCTCTGGTGTGATGGTGCGCGGCTCTGGCCTGCCTTGGGATTTGCGTCGTTCGCAGCCTTACGAGTGCTACAACGAGTTTGAATTTGAAATCCCTATCGGCAAAAACGGCGACTGCTATGATCGCTACCTCTGCCGTATGGAAGAGATGCGTCAATCCACATCCATCATCCGCCAAGCCATCGCAAAACTGCGCGTGGAAAAGGGTGACGTGATGGCCCGTGGCAAAATGGCCCCGCCGACACGTGGCGAGATGAAGACCTCGATGGAGGCGCTCATCCACCACTTTAAGCTTTATACCGAAGGGTTCCACGTGCCAGCGGGCGAGGTTTATGCCAGCGTTGAAGCGCCAAAAGGCGAGTTCGGCGTGTTCTTGGTGGCTGATGGATCGAACAAACCGTATCGTGTAAAAATTCGTGCGCCCGGATATCTGCACTTGCAGGCGATGGATCACGTGGCCACAGGTCACCAACTGGCCGATGTGGCCGCTATTATCGGCACCATGGACGTCGTGTTTGGGGAGATTGACCGATGATGCGCTCAATTCTGATCCTGACTGCCATATCCTTGTCTGGCTGTATGTCCGTGACGGATTTCCGTTCGGTCATGGGCGGCGCGGGCGGCGGTTCTACACAATCAGCCGTAACGCCAGTCGTCGCGCCAATCATGCCCGCACCTGTCCCTGTGACCCCAGTGCTGACCGCAAAAGAGCGGTTGGTTTCTGCGATCGAAGGGCAGGGCTGTGAGCTGAACGCGACCAACGTTGGTGCTGTTTTGACCAACGCCTCGATCACACGCGAAGAATTAATGCAACTCGTTCCGCCGCTGCAATCCGAAGGTCGGGTTGCTGTGTCGGGTAGCGGTGCGATCCGTGTGATCTCTTCTCAATGTACATGACGCTAAAGTGACCGGAACAAACTGATGCTGCGCAGACTATATCACGACCAGCCCGACGCCTTTGCGTTTACACCCGCAAACCAGAAATGGGCCGAGGCTCAGATCACGAAATATCCCGAAGGCCGGCAAGCCTCCGCGATCATTCCGCTTTTGTGGCGTGCCCAAGAGCAGGAAAGCTGGCTGACCCGCCCTGCGATTGAGCATATCGCGGCGATGCTGGACATGGCCTATATCCGCGCGCTGGAAGTGGCGTCATTCTACTTCATGTTCCAACTGCAACCCGTTGGAACTGTTGCACATATTCAGGTTTGTGGCACATTGTCCTGCATGATCTGCGGCGCCGAAGACTTGATCGGTGTGTGTAAGGAAAAGATCGCGGGCAAGGCGCATGCGCTGTCTGCTGATGGTCGTTTCTCTTGGGAAGAGGTCGAGTGCCTAGGCTCTTGTGCCAACGCACCAATGGCCCAGATCGGCAAAGACTATTACGAAGACCTGACCGCTGCACGCCTGAGTGAAATCATTGACGAACTCGCTGCTGGCAAGGTGCCCGTTCCTGGCCCGCAAAATGGACGTTATGCAGCAGAACCTTTGTCTGGTTTGACCAGCCTTAAGGATCATGACAGCGGCAAGAAGCAATATAACGCTTCCGTGCAATTGGCTGTGGATATTGGCGATACTGTGAAGCGGATCGACGGGACAGAAGTGCCGTTGTTGACGCCGTGGTTGGGGAAAGGCGGCAGCAAGCCAGCCGCTGCGAAAGCCCCTGCAAAAGCGAAACCAGCAGATGCTAAAGCTGTGCCTGTTAAGTCCGCGGAAAAGGCAACCGCCGCCTCTGCGGCTGTGAAGCCTGCGCCAACAGCAAAACCTGCCGCGAAAGCCAAGGCCGCGCCAAAGGCGAAAGCCGTTGAGGCCGCACCATCGGAGGGCAAAAAGCCACGCTTGATGGCCGCACCGCGCAAATCAGGCGCAGATGATCTCAAACTGATTTCTGGCGTTGGTCCGAAACTTGAGGGCGTCTTGAACGAACTTGGCTTCTGGCACTTTGATCAAATTTCAAAATGGACGCCTGAAGAGATTGCTTGGGTCGATAGCCGCCTGAAGTTTAAAGGCCGTATTGAGAGCGACGATTGGGTGTCACAGGCAACCAAACTCGCCAAGGGCTAACTAGATAGGGGTCTGTTTGCAACAAACCCCACAAAATAAGGTGTGTTTATGCCGAAAACCTTGTGTTTAGGGGACGTCGGGACCAAAAGGCATTTGCGACCTTGCGATGTGGCTGTCACTGCGTCGGAAAAGTCGTGAAACACGAGGGTAAGCCGCCGGCGTATAAGGCGCACCCTGAGGGAGATTGAAGACGATGACTGAAACATCACGAAACATTCCGCGGATTGCTTTTATTTCCGCGCTTTTCGGCATTCTGGCGGCGGTTGTTGCTGGTTGGGCCTTCACTTTTAGCATTCTGGGAGCGATCTTGATCGGCCTGCTCGTCGCGTTGATCGTGGCGATTATTCTGTGGCTGGGGTGGACTGAACCACAAGCGACTGCAACTGCTACAATGCCTGCTGTGTCTACAAATTCTTCGGCGACGACTGCTGTTGGTACCGATGCAGTGGCAAGCAAATCTTCGGCCGCAAGTGCTGCACCTGCTGCTGTTGTGACGATGCCGACGTCAACTCCTACCGCGAGAGCCGCGAATGAAGTTGCCGCTCCCGCCAAGCCCGCTGCTGCGAAAGCTGCCAAGCCTGCTGCTGCGAAAGCTGCCAAGCCTGCTGCTGCGAAAGCTGCGAAGCCTGCTGCTGCGAAAGCTGCGAAGCCCGCTGTTGCGAAAGCTGCGAAGCCCGCTGTTGTGAAAGCTGCCAAGCCCGCTGCAGCGAAAGCACCAAAGGCTCCAAAGGCTGCTCCCGCAAAACCAGCGGTTCTGGCCAAAGCCCGTGCTGGCGGCGCGGACGATTTGAAGATGATCAAAGGTGTTGGTCCAGTGCTTGAAAAAGCGCTGAATGCATCTGGCGTCTTCCACTTCGACCAAGTCGCGGTTTGGAAAAAGGCCGATGCGGTTTGGTTTGATGAAAACGTCAAAGGCGCAAACGGACGGGTTGTGCGTGACGAGTGGGTCAAGCAAGCAAAGATTCTGGCAAAAGGCGGGACAACCGAGTTTGCCAGCAAAGTAAAGAAAGGCGGCGTTTACTAAACGCCGACTAAGATTAGATGTCGCAGAACCAAAAGGAAGCTTCCACAGCAGGACACGTGGCGCTAGTCATGGCTGGGGTAGGGATCTTTTGGATCTGCGCCACCTTCGCGGGTGAAAAACTGGGCCTGTCCAACCGGACGCGTGCCCTTTTTGATCTTGCAGCGTTGGCCGGTTTCGGCTTTGCGCTTTATTTGACGTTTAAACTCTGGCGGGACCGCCGACACGATGAGGATGAGGGCTGATGCTCAAGGACCAAGACCGGATTTTCACGAACCTTTACGGGATGCACGACCGCACGCTGAAAGGCGCGCAGGCACGTGGTCACTGGGATGGCACGGCTGCGATCATTAAAAAAGGTCGCGACTGGATCGTGAATGAGATGAAAGCCTCTGGCCTGCGTGGCCGTGGCGGTGCGGGTTTCCCGACAGGTCTTAAATGGTCGTTTATGCCCAAAGAGAGCGACGGTCGCCCGTCTTACCTCGTTGTGAACGCTGACGAATCCGAACCGGGTACATGCAAAGACCGCGAAATCATGCGCCACGATCCGCATACATTGGTCGAGGGCTGCTTGATTGCGTCCTTCGCGATGAACGCGAACGCGTGCTATATCTACATTCGCGGTGAGTATATCCGCGAGCGTGAAGCCTTGCAGAACGCCATCGACGAGGCCTATGCCGCTGGTCTGGTTGGCAAAAACGCCGCGAAATCCGGTTGGGATTTTGACATCTATCTGGCCCACGGCGCGGGTGCCTATATCTGCGGCGAAGAGACTGCTCTACTCGAGTCCCTTGAGGGTAAAAAGGGTATGCCGCGCATGAAGCCGCCGTTCCCTGCGGGTGCCGGTCTTTATGGTTGCCCGACAACAGTGAACAACGTGGAATCGATTGCCGTTGTGCCGACGATTTTGCGGCGTGGTGGTAGCTGGTTCTCTGGCATTGGCCGCGCGAATAACGCCGGCACCAAACTGTTTGCGATCTCTGGCCACGTCAACAACCCCTGCGTTGTTGAAGAAGAAATGGGCATTTCGTTTGAAGAGCTGATTGAAAAGCATTGCGGCGGTATTCGCGGCGGCTGGGACAATCTGAAGGCCGTTATTCCGGGTGGCTCTTCCGTGCCAAACGTGCGCGGCGAGGATATGCGCGACGCGATCATGGATTTCGACGGCCTGAAAGAGAAGGGCTCGTCGCTTGGCACTGCGGCGGTCATCGTGATGGATAACTCCACCGATATGATCAAAGCTGTTTGGCGCCTGTCGAAGTTTTATAAGCACGAGTCTTGTGGCCAGTGCACCCCATGCCGTGAAGGTACGGGCTGGATGATGCGCGTCATGGGCCGTTTGGTCGAAGGCAACGCAACTGTTGACGAAATCGACATGCTTTTGTCGGTGACCAAACAGGTTGAAGGCCACACGATTTGTGCGCTTGGCGATGCGGCGGCTTGGCCAATTCAAGCGCTGATCAAGAACTTCCGTGGCGATATTGAAGATCGGATTGCGCAGCACCGCAGCGTAATTGCGGCTGAATGAAAACGCACATTGGTTCCATTCCAGAGGTGCGCCGCTTTAGCTGGCTCGTCCTCGCACTCGCGGCGGCCATCTATTTTGTTGGATTGGCCGTCACTAGGTTCGGCGCGGGCAATGAAATTGCCACTTATATTGGGTATGGGCTGATAGCCGTTGGGGCTATCGCATTGGCGAGGGTTCTTGTGGATGCCGTCATGGGGGCCTTTGAAGACCTGAAGATTGCGATCATTTTGGCTGTTTTAGGTGCCGCTGCCTATGGCATCTGGGTCACCGTTTCACCCGTCAATTGATCGGAGCCGACAATGCGTAAACTCGTCGACGGTTTCCTAAGCCTTCTGGCTGCAATCGCCACGGTTGCGATTTGTGGCGTGCCGTCGTGGTTCACTTACCAAGCCATCATGGCCAAAGTAGCGCCGACATGGGCATGGGCGGGGGTAATCGCCCTCGGCGGCGTTGGGTTCATTATGACGCTGACGTTCTTGCGTAAAGCCTTTTCAGGTGTGAGCCCCTCGCGGGATCGTCCGCGCCGCTAGGGCTACCCTTTTGGAATTCTTCCGCTAAATTGGCGTAAACAGGGGAGAATAACATGCAAGATTTCGCAAGCTACGGATGGGCCTTAGCGGCTGTCGCACTTTACGGCGTGATGGCCCAAGTGTTGAATGCCGCAACAGGTATCCGCAAGGGCAAGCTCAAGATGGTGCCCGGTGCGCACCACGAGCCAGATTTCAACAATCCTGCGTACCGCCTAGATCGCGCCTATATGAACTCGATCGAGACGATGGTGTTTTATACCGCACTTGTGCTGACGGCTGTGATGGCGGGGGCTGATCCGCTTTGGGTAAATATCCTTGCGGTTATCGGATTTTTGCTACGCGCGTCGGCGAACGTTTTGTACCTGCGCGGCATCGGCGGCCAATATGGCGGCTTGCGCACGGGGTTGAGCATCGGCGGCAGCGTTGTGAATATCTGTCTAGCGGTGCTGACCTTCGCGGCGGCTGTTTGGTATCATCAATAACATGCTGGATGATTTTGATCCCTTATTAGTTGGTGTAGAGGGCACGCGCAAAATGCGGATCGTCGGCGCCATTGTAGGTGCCTTGCTCGGTGGGCTGATTGGCTTTCTGTTCGGTTTTGCGACGGTGCAGATCGTGCCTGTTTGGATTATGATCGGCTACATCATTATTGGCGCTACTGCGGGTGGATTGCTTGGTGCACTCTTCGCAGGATTTATTTTCATTGCCTTGTTCGTTGTTGTCGTGGGAAGCGCCGTGTTCCTTTTCAAATATGTCTTGGGAATTTGATGCAGTTAGCGGAACTTAACGTCGGACGATTGCGCGGGACGACCGACGATCCCATCGTCGCGGAGTTCATGGAAAACCTTGACCGGATCAACGGGCTTGGCAAACGGATGCCCGGTTTCGTGTGGATGATGGAAGGTGCCGCGGGCGCGGGTAATACAGAGGCGAAGATCGACGGCGATCCGCGATATGTGCCGAACCTGACGGTTTGGGAAACGGCAGCGCAATTAGAGACCTTCGTGTTCAAAACGCTGCACGCCAAATTCATGGAACGTCGCGCCGAATGGTTCGAGGCGCTTGAAACGATGCATTTTGTCATGTGGTGGGTGCCTGACGGGCATAAACCGACTTTGGCTGAGGCATTGGCAAAACTCGCGCAATTACAAAGCAATGGGGAAACGCCAGCGGCCTTTGGCTGGGACTATTTGCGCGCCAATCCACAGCCGCCTGCGTAAATCCGCCAAAAATGCGTAAATCAAAGACCTGTTATTGAATAACACAGGCTTTGGCCCGACATAGAGCTCCAAGAAGACGTCTCATATGGCGTTCAAACAGGAGTGAGTCTAATGAAATTGACCGCAGTTATATTTGGCGTTGCTGCAATCGCGATTGCTGGCCTTGCAGGGGCAGCATCCGCAAAGCCCGCGTTGAAAGATGTGGCCGCAGTCCGCGAGGGGATTATCGCGACGGGCATGGCGTATGAAATTACGCAAAAATGCAGCAGCATTAGCCCACGGTATTTCCGCGCGATTGGGTACCTGAATACGCTGAAAAGCCACGCAACCAGCCTCGGTTACACTGATTCCGAAATTGATGCCTACACGGATGATAAGACTGAGGAAAACCGACTCAAAGGAATTGCACGTAGCCGACTGGCCGATTTGGGTGCCGTCGAGGGCGATGCGGCCAGCTTTTGCACCGTTGGACGGGCTGAAATCGCTAAAAATAGCGTCATTGGGCAGCTCATGCGCTAAACATCAGAGCCTTAAGAAAACGTTTCGTTCAAGGCAGCCGTGAAAGATACACCTTTCGCGGCTGTTTTTTTATCAATCTGACTGGCATCGCGGCCCATGTCGCGTTAGAACCGCCCCAACGCCCGCACGCCGTTTTTACGCGCATGGGTCAAAGGAACATAAAGGCGCGCCATGTCTGATCTGAAAAAAGTCGTCATTGATGGAACCGAGGTCGAAGTTGATGGGGCGATGACGCTCATTCAGGCCTGCGAAGTGGCGGGCGTCGAAATCCCCCGTTTCTGTTACCACGAACGCCTTACAATTGCTGGCAACTGCCGCATGTGTCTGGTTGAAGTTGTGGGTGGCCCGCCAAAGCCAGCCGCGTCCTGCGCGATGCAGGTCCGCGATTTGCGCCCTGGTCCAGAGGGTCAGCCGCCCGTCGTGAAGACCAATTCCCCTATGGTTAAAAAGGCCCGCGAAGGTGTGATGGAGTTTCTCCTGATTAACCATCCGCTCGATTGCCCGATTTGTGACCAAGGCGGCGAGTGCGATTTGCAGGATCAGGCGATGGCTTACGGCGTCGACTTCTCCCGCTTCCGCGAGCCAAAGCGTGCCTCTGATGATCTGGATCTTGGCCCGTTGGTCGAGACCCATATGACCCGCTGTATTTCCTGCACCCGCTGCGTGCGCTTCACCACGGAAGTCGCGGGCATTCACCAGATGGGCCAGACGGGTCGCGGCGAAGATGCCGAGATCACATCCTATTTGGGCGAAACGCTTGATTCGAACATGCAGGGCAACATCATCGATCTTTGCCCCGTTGGTGCGCTTGTGTCCAAGCCTTACGCCTTTACCGCCCGTCCGTGGGAATTGACCAAAACCGAATCTATCGATGTGATGGACGCGCTTGGCTCGAACATCCGCGTCGACACAAAGGGCCGCGAAGTGATGCGCCTTTTGCCGCGCAACCATGACGGCGTGAACGAAGAGTGGATTTCCGACAAAACACGTTTCGTTTGGGACGGCTTGCGCAAGCAACGGCTCGACACACCTTATATCCGCGAAAACGGCAAGCTGCGTAAAGCGGGCTGGGGCGAGGCCTTGACGGCCGTTGCTGCTGCGATGAAGGGCAAAAAAGTTGCGGGTCTCGTTGGCGATCTGGCGTCTGTTGAGGCTGCCTTTGCTTTGAAGCAGTTGATCGAAGGGCAGGGCGGCAACGTCGAGTGCCGGACTGATGACGCAAAACTGCCTGCGGGCAATCGTTCGGGTTATGTTGGCAATGCTGCGATTGAAGATATCGATGCGGCACAGACAATCCTGCTGATCGGCACAAATCCACGTGAAGAATCACCAGTCTTGAACGCGCGTCTGCGCAAGGCATGGTCGCGCGGCGCGAATATCTCGCGCGTTGGCGCACCTGTTGATCTGACGTTTGACGTGATCGAGCTGGGCACAGACCGCGCCGCACTTGAGGGTGTAAAAGCCACCGAGGGCGCATTGGTCATCATCGGCCAAGGTGCGTTGAACGAGGCTGACGGCGAGGCTGTTTTGGCCGCTGCGATGGCTGTTGCTGCAAAGGGCAAGTTGCTCGTGCTGCACACTGCCGCTGGCCGTGTCGGTGCGATGGACGTGAACGCTGTGACGGACGGTGGCATGGCCGCCGCAATCGAGGGCGCAGACGTGATCTATAACATGGGCGCTGACGAGGTTGATGTGGCCGCTGGCCCAATCGTCATCTACCAAGGCTCGCACGGCGATCGTGGTGCGCACCGCGCTGACATTATCCTGCCATCTGCAGCTTATACCGAAGAAAACGGTCTGTTCGTGAACACCGAGGGCCGCCCACAACTGGCGCTGCGTGCATCTTTTGCGCCGGGTGAAGCCAAGGAAAACTGGGCGATTTTGCGGGCGCTTTCTGCCGAACTCGGCGCGACACTGCCCTATGATAGCATGAGCGCGCTCCGCTCCGCCATCGTGGCGGCTCATCCGCATTTGGGTGACATCGACGTTGTTGCCGAAAACGCTTGGAGACCCTTGAAGCCAAAGAAAATGGGCAAGGCCGATTTCCGCAATTCGGTCACCGACTATTACCTGACCAACCCAATCGCCCGCGCATCCAGCCTGATGGCAGAGCTTTCGGCAAACGCCAAAGCCCGCAAAACGGCAAAGATGGCAGCGGAATAAGTGAAGCATTTGGCGCTCATATCCCTCACGGCATTTGCTGCTTGCGAGCCTGTCCCACAGGTCAGCCAAGGGGTTATGACACCTGCCTATCAAGGGATCGAGACCCGTCTTTTGGACGGTGATCTGGTGAACTTTCGGGTACAGATGACGGGGGCTGCGACGCCTGACGACGTAACAAAATACGCGCAATGCGCCGCCGCCCAATATACGTTGATCCGTGGGTATGGTTTTTTGCGGCACGTACGGACAAATACGGCGGAGAAGGGCGGGCTTTGGTCCGCAGATGCTGTTTATACAATCTCGCCTGCGCTTCCGCGTGGGTCCAAGACAATTGACGCCGAAGTGGTTGTCGCCGATTGCGGCGCTTCCGGAATTCCAACGGTGTAAGGGGCAGAACTTATGGTCGAATTTTTCACCAATACCAATCTGGGCATCATTCTTGTGATCCTTGGACAATGTCTTTTGGTGCTGGTCCCGCTTTTGGTGGCACTGGCATTCCTGATGTATGCTGACCGCAAGGTCTGGGCGGCTGTGCAAATGCGCAAAGGTCCAAACGTGGTTGGCCCATTTGGCTTGCTGCAATCGTTCGCGGATTTCTTGAAGTATATCGTCAAGGAAATCATCGTGCCTGCGGGGGCCGACAAGGTCGTGTTCTTCCTCGCGCCAATGATCGCCTTTGTTCTGGCCGTTGTCGCTTGGGCGGTGATCCCGTTCAATCACGGTTGGGTCCTCTCGGATATCAACGTCGCAATCCTGTTCGTTTTCGCGGTCTCCTCGCTAGAGGTTTACGGCGTGATCATGGGCGGTTGGGCGTCGAACTCCAAATACCCGTTCTTGGGGTCGTTGCGCTCTGCCGCGCAGATGATTTCTTACGAAGTGTCATTGGGTCTGATCATTATCGGCATCATCATCTCGACAGGTTCCATGAACTTTGGCGATATCGTTGAGGCACAGCGCGGCAACGCAGGCCTGTTCAACTGGTATTGGGTCGCCCACTTCCCGATGCTTTTCCTCTTCTTTATCAGCGCCTTGGCTGAAACAAACCGCCCACCGTTTGATCTTCCAGAAGCGGAATCAGAACTGGTTGCGGGTTTCCAAGTCGAGTATTCCTCTACACCGTTCCTTCTGTTCATGATCGGTGAATTGATGGCCGTGGTGTTGATGTGCGCTTTGATTTCGCTGATGTTCTTCGGCGGCTGGCTCTCACCAATTCCAGGTCTGCCAGACGGCATCCTGTGGATGATCCTGAAAATGAGCGCCTGCTTCTTTATGTTCGCGATGGTCAAGGCGATCACGCCGCGCTACCGCTACGACCAATTGATGCGGATCGGTTGGAAAGTGTTCTTGCCGCTCTCCCTGTTCTGGGTGGTGCTGGTGTCTTTCCTTGCAAAATATGAAGTGTTCGGCGGCTTTTGGGCACGCTGGGCGATGGGAGCTTAATCGATGAACGAACCTTTTGATTATACACGCACCGCGAAATACTTCCTGCTGATGGATTTTTGGAAGGGCTTTGGCCTGACGATGAAATACTTCTTCTCGCCAAAAGCGACGCTGAACTACCCGCACGAGAAGGGGCCATTGTCCCCGCGTTTCCGTGGTGAGCATGCGTTGCGTCGCTATGCGAACGGCGAAGAGCGTTGCATCGCCTGTAAACTGTGCGAAGCGGTTTGCCCTGCGCAAGCGATAACCATCGACGCGGAACCCCGCGACGACGGATCACGCCGCACAACACGCTACGACATCGATATGACGAAATGCATCTACTGCGGTTTCTGCCAAGAGGCCTGCCCAGTGGACGCGATCGTTGAAGGCCCGAACTTTGAATTCTCCACCGAGACCCGCGAAGAGCTGTTCTACGACAAGGAAAAGCTCTTGGATAACGGCGACCGTTGGGAAGCCGAAATCGCGCGTAACCTTGAGTTGGATGCACCGTACCGATGACCGATAAAAACCCCTTTGAAGCAATGATGGCCATGGGTCAGGACTGGGCGAAATCGCTTAATCCGGGCATGGAATCCTTTGCGGGTAAGGGTTTTGAAGACCTGTTCCCGACCATGTCCAAAGAGATGATGGAGCAGTTCTTTGGCAAGGGGCTGAACCCAGACGGGCTTGATGCGAAAACCAAGCTTTTGCTGACGCTGAACGCGCTGACCGTAACGGGTGCCTTGGCCGAAGCGCAGATTAAACTGACCGTGCGCCACCTGATCGCTGCAGGGGCAACAAAACAGGAAATCGCAGAGACAATCGCCCAAGCGGCGATGTTTGGCGGTGTGCCTGCAATGACAAAGGCGATGCAGATCGCCACCGACGTGATGGAAAAGGACGCAGGCCAATGACCGTTGCCGCATTCACATTTTACTTCTTCGCACTGACCACTGTCGCGGGGGGCCTGATGACAGTCATCAGCCGCAACCCTGTGCACTCGGTGCTTTGGTTGATCCTCGCATTTTTGTCGTCGGCGGGGCTTTTTGTGCTCTTGGGCGCGGAATTTGTGGCGATGCTTTTGATCATCGTCTACGTGGGCGCGGTTGCGGTTCTCTTCCTCTTTGTGGTCATGATGCTTGATGTCGACTTTGCCGAACTCAAAGCGGAAATGTCGCGCTATATGCCGCTGGCCTTGCTCATTGGTGCGGTCATTCTGATGCAGCTTGGCATGGCTTTGGGCGTCTGGAACTATGCTGATTTGGCGCAGGCCAATATCGCAGCACCCACAGGTGAGGCACAAAACACAGCGGCCCTTGGCCTGCTGATCTACGACAAATACATCATCCTGTTCCAACTCGCAGGTCTGATCCTGCTGGTCGCCATGATCGGCGCAATAGTCCTGACACTGCGCCACCGCGTAGATATCAAGCGCCAGAACGTGATGCAGCAAATGCACCGTGATCCGGCCAAGGCGATGGAACTCAAAGACATGAAACCAGGGCAGGGGCTTTAATTATGATCGGTCTAGAACATTACTTATCAGTCGCTGCGGCCCTCTTTGTCATCGGCATCTTTGGCCTCTTCCTGAACCGTAAGAACGTGATCATCTTGCTGATGAGCATCGAATTGATGCTGCTGGCGGTGAACATCAATTTTGTCGCTTTCTCCAGCTATCTGGGTGATATGGTCGGCCAAGTTTTCACCCTTTTCGTCCTGACCGTCGCCGCCGCAGAGGCCGCGATTGGACTTGCGATCCTTGTTTGTTTCTTCCGCAACCGCGGCACTATCGACGTTGAAGACGTCAACGTGATGAAGGGCTAATCCACATGGAAAAGATCATCCTATTTGCCCCGCTCATCGGCGCATTAATCGCTGGCTTCGGCTGGAAATACATCGGCGAAAAAGCGGCCCAAGTTACAGCGACATCGTTTCTGTTCTTGGCGGCGTTCCTGTCGTGGGTCGTGTTCCTGTCGTTTGACGGCGTGACCGAGAATATCCACATCCTGCGTTGGATTGAGTCCGGCACATTGTCCACCGATTGGGCAATCCGCATGGACCGTTTGACCGCGATCATGTTGATCGTGATCACGACAGTCTCGGCACTCGTGCACCTTTATTCCTTTGGCTACATGGCCCATGACGAGAACTTCGGCGAAGGCGTCGCCTATAAGGCCCGCTTCTTTGCATATCTGTCGTTCTTTACCTTCGCGATGCTGATGCTCGTGACCTCGGACAACCTTGTGCAGATGTTCTTTGGTTGGGAAGGGGTGGGCGTTGCCTCATACCTGCTGATCGGGTTCTACTATAAGAAGCCATCTGCCAACGCCGCCGCGATCAAAGCCTTTGTCGTGAACCGCGTCGGTGACTTTGGTTTCGCGCTGGGTATTTTCGCGCTTTATATGATGACGGACAGCATCAAGTTTGAGGACATCTTCGCTGCTGTGCCTGCTTTGGCAGAGACCGAGTTGCACTTCCTTTGGGCTGACTGGAATGCCGCGAACCTGATCGCGATTCTCTTGTTCATCGGTGCGATGGGGAAATCAGCGCAGTTGATCCTGCACACGTGGTTGCCAGACGCGATGGAAGGTCCGACACCTGTGTCCGCCCTGATCCACGCCGCGACCATGGTGACTGCAGGTGTATTCCTCGTTTGCCGTATGTCGCCGCTTTATGAGTTTGCGCCGGAGGCCAAGCAGTTCATCATCTTCCTTGGTGCAACAACAGCCTTCTTCGCAGCGACCGTTGGCCTTGTCCAAAACGACATCAAGCGCGTCATCGCGTACTCCACCTGTTCGCAGTTGGGCTATATGTTCGTGGCCGCTGGTTCCGGCGTTTACGGCGTCGCGATGTTCCACTTGCTGACACATGCGTTCTTTAAGGCGATGTTGTTTCTTGGTGCGGGCTCGGTAATCCACGCAATGCACCACGAGCAGGACATGCGCAATTACGGCGGTCTGCGTAAGAAAATCCCTTACACATTCTGGGCGATGATGATCGGTACACTTGCAATCACTGGTGTTGGTATTCCACTGACAACAATCGGTTTTGCTGGTTTCTTGTCCAAGGACGCAATCATCGAGAGCGCCTATGCAGGCGGCACAGCTTACGCGTTCTGGATGCTTGTGATCGCGGCCTTTATGACCAGTTTCTATAGCTGGCGCCTGATGTTCATGACGTTCTATGGCAAGCCACGCGGCGACCACCATACACATGACCACGCCCATGAAAGCCCACTGACGATGCTGATCCCACTGGGCGTTCTGTCCCTTGGTGCTGTCTTCTCAGGCATGGTGTTTTACAACAACTTCTTCGGCGATCACCACAAGATGGAAGTCTTCTTTGGTATTGCTCAAGAAGAAGCGCATGCAAGCGCCGAGCCTGGCTTCTCGCTGATCTCGCCAGCTTATGCGGAAGGCACGACCGAAGAGGCGGCCCACGGAGACGAGGCCACTACCGAGGAAGCGCACGCCGAAGTTGGCATGCAGCAGCAACCGGGTGTTGGCGCGATTTACATGGGCGAAGACAACCATGTGATCGACGACGCCCACCACGCGCCAAAGTGGGTCAAGGTGTCGCCATTCGTGGCGATGATCTTGGGCTTCAGCCTTGCTTGGCTCTTCTACATCCAGAACCCTGCGCTGCCTGTCGCTTTGGCTAAACAGCAACGTCCGCTGTATAACTTCATCTTGAACAAGTGGTATTTCGACGAACTCTACAACGCGATCTTTATAAAGCCCGCGCTTTGGATCGGTCGTTTCTTGTGGAAGCAGGGCGACACGCGGGTCATCGACGGCTCTATAAATGGCGTCGCCATGGGGATCGTGCCGTTCCTGACCAAGCTTAGTAACAAAGCCCAGACGGGTTACATCTTCACCTACGCCTTCGCCATGGTTCTTGGCATCGCGGCCATGATCACATGGGTCACTATGTTCGGAGGGGCCAAGTAATGGGCAACCTACTTTCGCTCACAACCTTCATTCCTCTGCTGGGGGCGGCCATTCTGGCGGTGTTCCTGCGTGGGAACGATAAAGCTGCACAAAAGAACGCAAAATGGGTCGCCATTGCGACGACAGTTGCGACCTTTATTGTGTCTCTGTTCATCCTTGCGGGCTTTGATCCGGCGAATACGGGCTTCCAATTTGTTGAGGAACGCCCTTGGCTTTTGGGCATGAACTACAAAATGGGCGTTGACGGGATTTCGGTTCTGTTCGTGATGCTCACCACATTCCTGATGCCGCTTGTGATTGCGTCCTGCTGGAACGTGACTGACCGCGTCAAAGAATACATGATCGCGTTCTTGCTGCTCGAAACCCTGATGCTCGGCGTGTTTATGGCGCTCGACATGGTGCTGTTCTACCTCTTCTTCGAGGCAGGCCTGATCCCAATGTTCCTGATCATCGGTATCTGGGGAGGGGCGAACCGCATTTATGCGTCGTTCAAGTTCTTCCTCTATACGTTCCTCGGTTCGGTCCTGATGCTCGTGGCGATCGTCGCGATGTTCTTTCAGGCGGGGACAACAGACATACCAACGCTGATGACGTTCAACTTTGCATCTGAAGACTTCTCTGTTCTGGGCATCCACATCGTGGGCGGCATGCAGACGATGCTCTGGCTCGCATTCTTCGCGTCCTTCGCGGTGAAAATGCCAATGTGGCCTGTGCACACTTGGTTGCCAGACGCACACGTTCAGGCGCCAACGGCGGGTTCCGTGGTTCTGGCGGCGATCCTTTTGAAGATGGGCGGCTACGGCTTCTTGCGGTTCTCGCTGCCCATGTTCCCAATCGGGTCCGAAGTTCTCGGCCCGCTGGTTCTATGGATGTCGGCAATCGCGATTGTCTACACATCGCTTGTGGCACTCGTGCAAGAAGACATGAAAAAGCTGATCGCTTACTCCTCCGTCGCCCACATGGGTTACGTGACCATGGGTATCTTTGCAGTCAACCAGCAGGGTATTGACGGCGCGATCTTCCAAATGATCTCTCACGGCTTTATCTCCGGCGCGCTCTTCCTTTGCGTGGGCGTGATCTACGACCGTATGCACACCCGCGAAATCGACGCTTACGGCGGTCTGGTGAACCGGATGCCAGCCTACGCGCTGATCTTCATGTTCTTCACCATGGCGAACGTCGGCCTTCCTGGCACGTCAGGTTTCATCGGGGAATTCCTTGTGCTGATGGGCATCTTCCAAGTCAACACTTGGGTCGCTGCCATCGCTACATCAGGCGTGATCTTCTCGGCCGCTTATGCGCTATGGCTTTACCGCCGCGTTGTGATGGGCGACCTGATCAAGGAAAGCCTCAAGACGATCACCGATATGACAACCCGCGAACGGTTCATCTTTGTGCCGCTCGTCGTCATGACATTGCTGTTGGGTGTTTACCCCGCATTGGTGCTCGACATCATCGGACCAAGCGTTTCTGCGCTGGTTGAAAACTACGAAATTGCAACTGCCGGCCTTTCCGCCGTCGTCACGCATTAAGGAACGGGTCACATGATCTCTGCTGATATCCAAACCGTAATGCCAGAAATCATTCTGGCCGTTTACGCGATGCTGGCGCTTTTTGCGGCTGTTTACACCACCAAAGACAAGATGGCTCCGCTGCTGACGTGGTTGACCTCTGGCCTTTTCGTCGTACTGGCGTTCTGGATCAGCGGCGGCCATGGGACAGTCACGGCCTTCGACGGCATGTATAACAACGACGGTTTCTCGCGTTTCGCCAAAGTGTTGATCTTGCTTTCCACCGCCGCTGTTCTGCTGATGTCCGAGGGCTATATGCAGCGTCGCGGTTTGCTGCGCTTTGAGTACCCGATCCTTGTGGCCCTCTCCGTTGTGGGCATGATGGTTATGGTCTCCGCGGGTGACCTGATGGCGCTTTACATGGGCCTAGAACTCCAATCACTGGCGCTTTACGTTGTGGCCTCCCTGCGCCGCGATAGCCTGAAATCCACAGAAGCGGGCCTCAAGTACTTCGTGCTTGGCGCTTTGTCCTCTGGCTTGCTGCTATACGGCGCGTCGCTGACCTACGGCTTTGCTGGCACCACATTGTTCTCTGGCATCATGGCCTCAACGGCTGACGGTGTATCTTTGGGAATGCTCTTTGGTGTGGTCTTCATGCTCGCGGGCTTTGCGTTCAAAATCTCGGCAGCGCCTTTCCACATGTGGACACCAGACGTCTATGAAGGCTCCCCAACACCTGTGACGGCGTTCTTTGCAACGGCCCCAAAGGTCGCGGCGATGGCACTCTTCGCGCGCGTCGTGCATGACGCATTCGGCGGCATCGTGTCCGAGTGGCAGCAGATCGTGGCCTTCCTCGCCGTGATTTCGATGTTCCTTGGTGCAATCGCAGCGATCGGCCAGCGCGACATCAAGCGTCTGATGGCATACTCCTCCATCGCACACATGGGCTTTGCGCTCATGGGCTTGGCGGCGGGCACCGTGTTTGGTGTGCAGGCGATGCTGATCTATATGGCGATCTATGTGACCATGAACGTCGGCACATTCGCCTTCATCCTCTCGATGGAAAAAGATGGCCGTCCTGTCACAGACATCCGGTCGCTCAAATCCTTGTCCAAGAAACAGCCGCTGAGGGCGCTTGTATTGCTCATCATGATGTTCAGCCTCGCAGGCGTGCCTCCGATGCTCGGCTTCTTTGGTAAGTTTTACGTGCTGCGCGCTGCCTTTGACGCGGGCCTTGGCTGGCTTGCGATTGCAGGTGTTGTGGCCTCGGTCATCGGTGCGTTCTACTATCTGCGCATCGTCTATTACGTCTACTTTGGCGAAGACACAGATGGTCTGAACGGCAAAATGCCAAAGGTTCTGTGGTTTTTTGCAGTCGCAACTTCGGCAATGGTGCTTTTGGCTTGGGTGCCGGGGATCAACCTCTTTGGCATCGAGACAGCCGCAGAGGCAGCGGCGCAGACGCTTGTTAACTAACACACAGATGGATCAATGGCCCGCCGGCGTTGCGCGGGTCATCCTAGACAGTGTCGACAGTACAATGTCAGAGGCGGCGCGCCGTGCCGCACAGGTCACAACCCCCACATGGATCATGGCCCAGAGCCAAACCGCCGCACGCGGACGCAGGGGCAGGGCTTGGATGACGCCAGCGGGCAACCTCAACGCCACTCTGGTATTCAAACCACAGGCCTCACCATCTGAGGCGGCGCAACGCTCCTTCGTGGCGGCCAACGCCTTGTTCCAAGCACTCTCCATCTATGTGCCCGTCGAAGCTCTGGCGCTCAAATGGCCCAATGATGTGCTGCTCAAAGGCGGCAAGGTCGCGGGCATTTTGCTGGAATCCAGCGGGCAGGGCGGCTGCGTTGATTGGCTCTCTATCGGGATCGGCGTGAACCTACGGCACACGCCGGAAGCCGTGCAAGACGCGACCTTTGCACCAACAAGCCTGAAGGCCGCTGGCGGCTGGGACGTGGAACCAATTGATTTCCTTGCCACCCTCGCCAATGCCTATGCCGCGCAAGAGGCGCTCTATATGACCAAGGGCTTTGGCCACATCCGCGAAAGCTGGCTGAAAAACGCGGCACGTTTGGGCGAGATCATCACCGCGCGTACCAGCCAGACCGAGATCACCGGTATCTTTGACACCATCGACGAAAACGGCAACCTTGTGCTGATCACAGGGGCAGGGCGGCAAGCCATCCCCGCCGCTGATGTCTATTTCTAAAGGAATATCCCCATGCTTTTGGCCATTGATTGCGGCAATACCAATACCGTGTTTTCCATCTGGGACGGGGCGAAGTTCATCGCCACATGGCGGACCTCGACCGAATGGCAGCGCACGGCGGATCAATATTACGTCTGGCTCTCGAGCCTGATGAACATCCACAAAATCGAGGTGGAGATTGACGAGGTAATTGTTTCTTCAACTGTCCCGCGCGTGGTGTTTAACCTGCGGGTGCTTTCGGACCGTTACTTCAATTGTCGGCCCATCGTGGTGGGCAAGCCTGACTGCCTCTTGCCTGTGGCGCCGCGGGTCGATGCCGGCACCGCCGTCGGCCCTGACCGCTTGGTCAATACGGCAGGCGCGTTCGATAGGCATGGCGGCGACCTGATCGTCGTGGACTTTGGCACAGCCACCACCTTCGACGTAGTGGCGCCAGATGGGGCCTATGTTGGCGGGGTGATTGCACCCGGTGTGAACCTCTCGCTTGAGGCCTTACACAACGCGGCCGCGGCATTACCTCACGTCGATATTACCAAACCCCAGCAGGTGATCGGCACCAACACTGTTGCATGCATGCAATCAGGGATTTTTTGGGGTTACGTGGGGCTGGTGCGTGAGATATGCGCTCGGATTAAGGCCGAAAGGGATGTGCCGATGCGGATCATCTCTACAGGCGGACTTGCCCCCCTATTCGGGCAGACGGAGGCGCTTTTTGACGCCTTTGAAGATGATTTGACGATGCACGGCTTGACCGTCATCCACCGACATAACAAGGAAAATACATGAGCCGCAAAAAAGCAGCTGAACGCCTGATCTATCTGCCCCTCGGTGGGGCTGGTGAAATCGGGATGAACGCCTACGTCTATGGCTACGGCCTTCCGGGCAAAGAAAAACTGATCGTCGTCGACCTCGGCGTGACCTTCACAGACATGGACACAACACCCGGTGTGGATCTGATCCTGCCCGATATCGCATGGCTGAAAGCACGCCGCGCCGACATCGAAGGCATTTTCATCACCCACGCCCACGAAGACCACGTAGGGGCCATCGGCCACTACTGGCAATCGCTTGGCGCGCCTGTTTACGCACGTGCCTTTACCGCGAACATCGCACGCCGCAAGCTGGCCGAACACGGGCTACCTGATAGCGTTGTGACGGTGGTTGAACCGTACCCACAGGTTATCGAATGCGGCCCGCTGAAAATCTCCTACGTGCCAATCTCGCACTCGATCCCCGAAAGCGCAGGCCTTGTGATCGACACGCCTGTTGGCCGCCTGATCCACTCTGGCGACTTTAAGATCGACGAGACGCCCGTTGTTGGCGATCCGTTCAACCGCCCGCTTTGGGAAGAGGTCTCTAAAGATGGCGTCAAGGCGCTGATCTGCGATTCCACCAATGTGTTTAGCCCGCTTCCAGGCCGCTCCGAGAACACTATCGGCGACGCGATTGCCGAGATGATGTCGAATGCGACTGGTACTGTGGTTGCGACCACATTCGCGTCCAACATTGCACGTTTGAAAACACTGGCACTGGCCGCGAAAAAGGCGAACCGCTCCGTGGTTCTGCTGGGTCGCTCCATGCAGCGCATGGTGGAGGCTGCGACGCAAGTTGGCATCCTGTCAGGTTTCCCGCCGATTGTGTCCCCCGAGGACGCGCTGAACATGCCGCGCAACTCTATCATGTTGCTGGTCACTGGCTCGCAAGGCGAACGCCGTGCAGCCTCTGCGCAATTGGCACAGGGCAAATACCTTGGGTTGTCGCTCAAAGACGGCGACACTTTCCTGTTCTCGTCCAAAACGATCCCGGGCAACGAGCGCGGCGTGATCCGCATCATGAACCAGCTTTCCGAGTTGGGTGTGGATGTGATCGACGACGCTGGCGGCAAATACCACGTGTCTGGACACGCGAACCGTCCCGACCTTGCGACCATGCATGAGATCGTAAAACCAGAAATGCTGATCCCGATGCACGGTGAACACCGTCACTTGCGAGAGCACGTGAAACTGGGCGAGCAAAGCGGCATCAAAGGCATCGTTGCCGTAAATGGCATGATGATCGACCTGACGGGTGACCGTCCATCCGTGGCCGAATACATCGAGACTGGCCGCACTTACCTCGACGGGTCCGTCAAGGTTGGTGCTATGGACGGTGTCGTGCGCGACCGCATCCGTATGGCGCTGAACGGTCAGATGGTTGTGACGCTGATCTTGGATGAAAACGACGAACCGCTTGGCGATCCATGGGTCGAAATCTCTGGTCTGTCCGAAACTGGCAAGTCGAACACATCCCTCGCGGAAGTTGTTGAGGCGGATCTCGCACAGTTCTTGGGTCGCGCAAACGACAAAACCCTGCGCGATGATGTGAAGCTGGAAAAAGAGCTGAAAAACGTCGCACGCAAATCTGCACAGGGCGAGATCGGCAAAAAACCAGAAGTGATCGTGATTGTATCGCGTCTGAGCTAAGCAAAAGAGGATGGGTTAAAACCCATCCTACCCAGTTGCTATTCCGAACAGATGTAAACCGCGCCGCCCACGGCCACGGCTGATACGGTCGTGGCGGCCAAGACGGCTGGTGTCGATAGAACTGCAAGGGCCGAGGCCGAGGCAGTGCCAACAGAAGCCACGATCGTATCGGCGGCCCCAGTGATCACCAAAGCCCCCGCGGGATGTGACGCTGCTGTATCTGCTACATCGACAGCACCACTGACCAGCGATGAGGTCACAGCGCCAAGGTTCTCTTTGGTATCATTCACGCGCTGGCAAACCGTCTTGGTACACCGCCCGCGATAGTTCCGCTCTCCGGTCAGAATGACATAGCCAGTGTCTGCATCCGCCTCGACAAGACATTTGCCATCCATATCGGCCAAACCATCCAGAAACGCGTAGATATCGCCGCTATGACATTGGCGTAAATTGCCGCTGATCGCAGATGCACCCGCATTGGGAAGCGAAAGTAGGCTCTCGCGCCACGTCACACTGCTATCCAAAACCTCAGGATCAATCTGCAAATCCGCGGCCTCAACCCGTGTCTGGCATAGCTCTGCCGCCGCCAAAGACGGAGCAAGAGCCACTACCAATGACAGGATCGCAGGCTTCATCTTAGCTGGGATCTTTGGCCCGCTCTTCAAAGCTTTTGGCAATAAAAGCAGGGGTATCATCGCCCAAACCAATGACGCGGTTGTCGTTGCGACGGTTGTTATTGTTGCGATCGTTGCGATTGCGGTCGCCGTGCTGATGACGCTCGTGACGCTCGCCTTGCGGCTGACGCTCTTGACGCTCACCTTGCGGCTGGCGCTCTTGACGCTCAGGCTGTTCAGCTTTTTGCTCGCGGTCTTGACGCGGCTTACGCTCTTGGCGCTCACGACGTGGCTTTTCCTCGCGCGGTTTGTCTTCGCGTGGGGCTTCAACCTTGGCTTCGGCCTCAACAGCCTCAACCGCGGGCTTGTCCTCACGTGGCTTGCGCGTGCGGCTACGGGTGCGCGGCTTGGTCTCAGATTTCGGCGCATCATCACCTTCGGGGGCAGGGGCACCGGCACCCAGAGGGTTCTCAAGGCGTGGAATCTCTTCGTTCACCAGACGTTCAACATCGGCAAAGTTTTTCTCGTCGCGTGTCGCGCAAATCATGATCGCAACACCAGAGCGGCCCGCACGACCCGTGCGACCAATGCGGTGCACGTAATCTTCGGCGTGGGAAGGGACGTCAAAGTTGAAAACATGGGTCACGGCAGGGATATCAAGTCCACGGGCAGCCACATCTGACGCCACAAGGAATCGCAGCTCGTTGTCGCGGAACGATTCGAGGGTACGTGTGCGGTGGCTTTGATCCAAGTCGCCATGGATCGGAGCTGCCTGATATCCGTATTTATTCAATGACTTAGCAACTACATCGACGTCCGATTTACGATTGCAAAAGATAATCGCGTTGGTGCAAGCATCACCCTCGCGGTCGATCAATGCCCGCAAAACGGCACGCTTCTCTGCAGGCTCTTTCGCCTTGTTAGAGCCCTTAAACATCAAGACACCTTGCTTGATATTCGTGTTCGTCGTGGCCGCGCGAGCAACCTCGATCTTGGCAGGGTTCGACAGGAATGTGTTGGTGATCCGCTCGATTTCAGGGGCCATCGTGGCCGAGAAAAACAGCGTCTGACGGGTAAACGGCGTGCGCTTAAAGATCTCTTCGATATCAGGAATAAAGCCCATATCAAGCATGCGATCAGCCTCGTCGATGACCATAATCTTGACGTCAGTCAGGATCAATTTGCCGCGCTCAAGGTGGTCAAGCAAACGGCCTGGGGTCGCGATCAGCACGTCAACGCCCTTGTCGATCAGCTTGTCTTGGTCCTTGAAGGACGTGCCGCCAATCAGCAAGGCCTTGGAAAGCTTAGTGTATTTGGCATATGTGTCAAAGTTCTCGGCCACTTGGGCAGCCAACTCGCGGGTCGGTGCCAGTACAAGGGAACGCGGCATCCGCGCACGTGCACGACCACGGCCCAACAGGGTAATCATCGGCAGCGTAAAGGCGGCAGTTTTGCCCGTACCCGTCTGCGCAATGCCCAAAACATCGCGGCCCTCAAGCGCAGGCACAATCGCGCCAACCTGAATAGGTGTCGGTGTTTCATAGCCTGTTTCGGCGATGGCTTTAAGAACCTTGGCGTCAAGGTTGAGATCGGAGAATTTGGTCAAGTTAGCCCTTTCAATATGTTACGGCTGTTTGGCCGCTCATATTGCGCGGCCCGCCTGACCGAATTGTCAGGGCGTTCGACTGTGCATGGCCTTAGACCTAAGTGGTCCAAAGGTCAAGGAAACCCTATCAGGGCAGGGGCTTGGTGGCAGGTTCCAGCAGATTTGCGGTCTGCAATGCGCTATAAAACAACCTAGACGGGATTTGCGCGAGATAATCGCGGCGTTTGCCTGCGACTTTCAGGGTCATACCCTCGTTGGCGGCCATGCGAAACTGCGTGATCGTAAGCGGGATTTGTCCGACTTCGGCGCTATGGCAATGGTCAATGCAAAAGGTGCGCAACCTGTCGTGCATCTCGTAGGGCATTAAATCACCGTTTTGCGTCACGATTGTAATCTGGGGCCGCGCGCCGCGTCCATGTAAGAACGACAGCGACAGATAATAGCGCGTTTCTCCACCGCTTTCCAAAATGATCGTACGGGCCAAAACATGCACATCGCGGTCGCGGAACACTTCCGTATCGCGCGAAACAATCTGCCAAACGCCCGTTTCATGCATATAGCTGCGTTGCAGCCGGTCAGACGGCGAACAAGCGATAAGGAGGGGGAAAATAAAAGCCAGTCGGACCAACATGACCTTACTCTGCGGCGTAAAGGTTAACGGAACTTAAACAGTCGACGGGTGCAGCTGCGGGGTGTAGCCCGCTTGCATCACTTTAATTATCGGCGCGGGCGTCAATACCGTCGTTTTGCCACATCGCGGACGCGGGCAGGGTGCGCCGTAACCCGCTGTCGTATATGGGTAAAGCCTATGGTCGGTCATCAAATGCGGCTGCCCCTCGTGGTGGACAAACGCACCACGTGGCAGGCTGGCAAAATCGGCCTCATGGGTCACTTGAACACGGTCACGCCCCACACGTGCAGGGTGCAAAATGGCGTCCATTTGCGGGGCCTTCTGGCGCTCGCGGTAAGCCTTGCTCCAACCCTGCACAAAGCGCGCATAATCCGCCCGCCTGCAATAGCCGCAAGGCCTGTGTCCAGCCGAAAACGCCACCGCCTCATCAAGGAAAAACAACTCGGTCCAATTGCGTCCCGTCATGACCGCGCGTGTGCGGTCCTGCCAATCGAGCACGCAGCAAATCCACGCCTTATGGGTCCAACGCGCGGTGCCCAAAACACGCCCCTCACGGTGCAAAATCCCGCGATTGCCCGTCACCGTACCGCGGCCTGCATCGGCCACGATTTCTCCTGTAGGCAAGACGCGGTTCTGTAAGGTCAGACCATCATTTCCTTCGTCGATGACAGCGTCACATCAGGGTAATCGCGGGCCACGCGGTCGATATCCCATTGTAATCGCGTCAAGAAAACAACGTCGCCGTCGTTGTCCGTGGCAATATGCGCTTTGTTTGCTTCCGAGAATTTCTCGACCGCCACCTTCGCCCCCAAAACCCAACGGGCCGAGGTGAACTGCGAACTCTCGAACCGCACAGGCAGCCCGTATTCAAGCTCAATGCGGCTGGCGAGAACCTCGAACTGCAAGGCCCCAACAACGCCCACGATGAAACCAGAGCCAAAGGTCGGCTTGAACACCTTGGCAGCCCCTTCTTCGGCAAATTGCATCAAGGCTTTCTCAAGATGCTTGGCCTTCATTGGGTCGCCAGCACGGCAGGTTTGCAAAAGTTCAGGCGCAAACGACGGGATGTTCGACACACGGATCGCCTCGCCCTCGGTCAGTGTATCACCAATGCGCAGCTGCCCGTGGTTCGGAATACCGATGATGTCGCCAGCCCAAGCTTCCTCCGCCAATTCGCGGTCGGCGGCCAAAAACAGCACAGGGTTTGACACCGCCATCACCTTTTTGGACCGCACATGGGTCAACTTCATGCCCCGCTCAAAATGCCCCGACGCCAGACGCACAAACGCCACGCGGTCGCGGTGTTTCGGGTCCATATTGGCCTGCACCTTGAACACAAAGCCGGTCACAGCCGTCTCTTCAGGGGCCACATTGCGCGGCGTCGCTTTCTGCACCTGCGGCTCGGGGCCATAGGTTGCGATCCCGTCCATCAATTCCTTGACGCCAAAACTGTTCATCGCAGAGCCGAACCAGATCGGCGTCATCGTGCCATCAAGCAAGGCCTGCGGATCAAGGGCAGGGAGCAACTCCTTGGCCATCTCGATCTCTTCAAGAAACTTGGACAGCAACGCAGGCGGCACATGTTCCTTGAGCTTCGGATCATCCAAACCCTTGATCGAAATCGACGCGGCGACCTTGTTTCGATCCGCACGGTCCATCAATTCCAGCTTATCGCGCAGAATGTCATAGCAGCCGATAAACTCGCGGCCGACCCCAATCGGCCAACTTGCAGGGGTCACGTCAATCGCCAAATTCTCTTGAATTTCGTCAATGATATCAAAGGTATCGCGGCTCTCGCGGTCCATTTTGTTACAAAACGTCAGGATCGGCAGGTCGCGCAGGCGGCACACCTCAAACAGCTTCTGGGTCTGGCTTTCCACACCCTTAGCGCCGTCAATCACCATCACGGCGGCATCAACAGCCGTCAGCGTGCGGTAGGTATCCTCGGAGAAATCCGAGTGGCCGGGAGTATCCACCAGATTGAAACGGTAATCGCCAAAATCAAACGACATCGCCGAGGCGCTCACGGAAATCCCGCGGTCCTTTTCCATCTGCATAAAGTCGGAGCGGGTGCGGCGCGCCTCACCCTTGGCACGGACCTGACCAGCCATCTGAATAGCGCCACCATAAAGGAGGAATTTTTCGGTCAGCGTCGTCTTCCCAGCGTCGGGGTGCGAAATAATCGCAAAGGTCCTACGGCGGGCAATTTCAGGCGGGAGTTTTGGGCGATTTGTCATGCCCGCAGCCATAATCTGTGTCTGAGCAAAGGGCAATCGGCATTGGTGAAAATGGGCATTGTTGCGACCTTGGCAATTCATCGTTGCGATGTGCATTCTTGTTGGAGCCCTCCCCCAAACGCGATAGGTTAGCCCGATATTAACCAGCGCCCCGAGGTCCCAAATGAATAACTTATTTAAAACAACACTTTCTCTCGCCGCATTTGCGGGGCTCGCGGCTTGCGGTGGAGGCTCAACCAGCACGAACCCTTACCAGACTCTTCAAAACCGCACAGACGCTTATTTGGAGCAAATTGATCGTGTGAGCGCGCTCTATCCATCTGGTCCTGCAACAATGAACAACGCAAGTGGCACAGCGACGTATTCTGGGACAGGGTCAATTGTCGTCAACCCCACATTCATTGGGGAAACCTTACTCTATGCCGATGCGACACTGCTGGGCGACGCAGACCTGTATGTGAATTTCGGGGCCAACCGGCCAACGCTTAACGGGTCAATCACGGATCTTTTCGGCATTGACAGTAATGATAATGTTGATGAGTACACTGGTACTGTTCAAGTTCGGAACGGCTACATCGGTGACGATACGCACAACTCAGTGACAGCCAGCTACGCGGGTACCATCAGAGGGAACGGCGATACGATTTCCCTGAATGGCAATATGTATGGCACTGTTCTCGGCAACCCAAGTCCGCGCGTTATCGATCTGATCGGATTTGGCGATAGCACGATAGGCAGCTATCAAGGCACGTCAATCGTCGGCGTCACCGTCGAGCGCGACTAAGCGATACGACTGCGTTCAGCATCTTGAGGCCGTTTGACGCAAGTCAGGCGGCCTTTTGTTGATGGTTCTTAACAATCCATTAAGCATGATCAGGCACTTTCCAAGACAATCGGAAAGGGTTCAATAATGCGCATCATGGCTTTTGTTTTGGCGGTCACCGCAGGCTGTTCATCGCCTTCCACTGGCGTCGAAAACATTGACCGCGCCGCACAAGCAGCAGCCCTTGAGGCGGCGCTTGCGGGCGAAAACATCTCTGACCCTGCCGCGTTACCCCTTGAAGGCACAGCAAATTACGCGGGCTTTATGACCCTTAACTTACCCACCGTAGACGGGCGGCAAGCCAATGTCGGCGACCTCAACCTCGCGGTCGATTTTGGCGCAACCAGCAACCAAGTCTCAGGGGGTGTGTCAAATTTTTCAGGCACCACAGGCACCCTTGATATCTCAGGCGGAGATTTAAATCGGGGTGCCGATCCCGACACGGACTTCACCTTCGACGGGGCGCTTTCAGGAACACTTCAGACAGGCAGCACTGCCTTTGACATTGATGAGAACCTGCTGGGCGAGTTTCGGGGGCGCGATCAATACGGCTAACTGGGATCGTCAGTGGCACCATCACTGGGTCAGGTAGTCAGGACATTTTTGATGGATCAATGGCCGCAACACGTACCGACTAAGTCGACGATGCCTTGCGCAACAACCCAATCGCATCTTTTTGGGACAGGAGTTTCTCCTGCACCTCATAGTCCAAATGGGCGCGGTGGCCGTGGCTTGACCGTCTCGTCTCGCCACTGCGCATATGGTCGGGCAGGGCGGCGCGTGTGAGGGGATCAATCAACAGGGATTCCGCGGCAATGCCTTCTGCATAGATGATCTGGTGGTCATCAAAAAGCAGCTGGAAATAATCGACAAAGCCACCATCGCGCTGGTAAACCGTGTCGCCATTAATCAAATGGCGGACTTTCACCAGAACTTCCGAACGGCCAGCGCCCAGTCGGTCCTGCCTATGATAGACAAAGAGGCGGTGATCAGGGCTGACCAAAAGGTCGTTTTCATTGTGCAGTGCACCCTTGGTGATCACAATCGGGGCAAATTCGCCCAACGCGCGCAATGTCGTTTGCCCAATCCAGCGCACAGCCTGCGGGCCGTCATCGCGGGTCAAAACCTTATCGCCTACAGCCAAATCCTCGATCCGGCGCTGTTCACCAGAGGCCATCGTGATGTGAGTGCCACGGGTAAATGAGACGCATGCCACTTCGGCAAAGCGGGTCGTGGCGGCATCTTTGTCGACGCCGACCAAGCGGTAATTTGTGTCGCTTTCCAGATTGGCAAGAGGCAACAAATAGGTCGCCTCCAAGCCGCCATCTTCGACCTCAACCAGCACTAAAACCTCGTAGGTCGTGCTATCGGATGCCATCAACGTGATGCAGCTATCCAGAAAAGCCAGATTGCCAGCTTTGCCAATGGTCGAGATTTCGTCGATCATAAATCCCCCTCCCTCGTCACGGATCGCAAGGCTCAGAGGTGAGCGGGTCGCACGCGAAGACAATTGATAGATGTCATCCATGACCAATTCGTCGGCAAAACTGATGCCTTCGCCGTCGGCCACGCCTTCAGTTACGACAAAGTCGTCTGACCGCAACACCGCTACGGTTTGCATCGTCGGGCGTATCGCGTCGCTTGTCATCAGAAACCAATTCAAACCTGTAATGGATTTTATTTAGGCCGCGCGGGTGGAAACGTCAACTTAGGGCGTTTGCCATTGTCTTTAAGTATAGGTCAGGGCAAGGTTTTCATGAAATATTTAACCAAAGGTGAGGATAGACAGATGGATTTGGGAATTTCAGGTAAACGGGCGTTGATTTGTGCTTCATCAAAGGGGCTTGGGCGCGGCTGTGCCGAGGCACTTGCGGGCGCTGGCGTCGATCTTGTCTTGAATGGGCGCAACGCGGAAACACTCGCGGCGACTGCTGGCGAAATCCGTGTGAAATACGGTGTCAAAGTTGATACCGTCTGCGCCGATGTCGCCACCGAAGAGGGGCGCGCAGCGCTCCTGAAAGCCGCAAGCGACGTTGATATCCTTGTGAACAACGCAGGCGGCCCACCTCCGGGGCTGTGGTCCGATTGGGACCGCGACGATTTTATCGCGGCCCTCGATGCCAATATGCTGGCACCCATCGCACTCATGAAAGCCCTATTGCCCGCGATGATCGCCAAAGGTTGGGGCAGGGTCGTGAACATCACATCAGGATCGGTCAAATCACCGATTCCACAATTGGGCCTATCCAACGCGGCACGCGCGGGTTTGACAGGTTACGTTGCAGGCACATCGCGTCAGGTCGCAGGTCACGGCGTGACCATCAACAACCTACTGCCCGGTATCCACGCCACAGACCGCGCAATCAGCCTCGATCAAGGGGTCATGGCCGCCAAAGGGATCGACATGGACGCTGCACGTGCACAACGCCAAGCGACAATTCCCGCAGGTCGCTATGGTACCGCTGCAGAATTCGGCGCCACCTGTGCATTCCTTTGCTCACAGCACGCAGGGTTCATCGTCGGCCAAAACATCGTGCTTGATGGTGGCGCAATCAACGCGACAATCTGATGGGCAAGGGCGACAGCCTTGCTGATCAGCTGTTTAATGAAACCCGTCTGCACCTGCTTGCAGACGGGTTTGAACGGGCTGGCGTTTTTAGCGCCAAGCCCTTTGTTTCGCAAACCCTGAAAGCTTTCCCAACACTCGCGCTAAAGGCTCGGATCAACCATATCGCAGAGCATCTTTCAAAATCGTTACCTTCTGACTTCCTAGCCGCAAAAGAGGCGATTGAAGCGGCGATGCCTGCGCCTCTTGATCCCACAAAAACCGACAATGACTTTGGCCATTTCATCTACGCGCCTTTGGGTGTTTACGTTGAAAATCATGGGCTTGTGGGTCACTTTGAAAGTAGCCTCGATCTTCTTGAGCAGATCACGCAACGCTTTTCCATGGAGTTCTCGCTGCGGGCGTTTCTAAACCATGACGCGGCGGCAACGCTGGCCCGTGCAAAAGCATGGACGCTGCACGAAAGTTACCACGTCCGCAGGCTCGCCTCCGAGGGCACGCGGCCCAAATTACCGTGGGGCCAAAACGTTGGTCTCAGCGTGCAAGACACGCTGCCGATCCTTGATGCATTGCACAATGATCCGACACGTTTTGTGACAAGATCGGTTGCTAACCATTTGAATGACATCACAAAAGACGATCCCAGTGCTGTGATAGGGCGCCTCACAAACTGGCAAAAAACCGCGAAACAATCCGCACCTGAGCTCACATGGATGCGCAAACATGCGTTGCGTACTTTGGTGAAATCGGGCCGCGCGGGGGCGATGACGCATCTTGGCTATACGCCTGATGTGGCGATCAATGCTGCAAAAATAAATATTCCCAATGAGATAGCCTTCGGGGATAAACCAATCATCGCTTGTGAATTCACACCAGAAACCGATGCGCCATTGATTGTGGACTATGTGATTGACTTCATGAAATCGAATGGAAAAACAGCGCCAAAAACTTTTAAGATGAAAGTCTTAGACGGCAAAGCTAACAAAACGATCCAACTCGAAAAAGCTCACCATTTTGACAACACCGCCACCACCTTCAAACTTTACGCGGGCGCGCATAAAATCCACCTTCAAATCAACGGACGGATCGTCGCAAGTCAGGCATTTTCTCTGTCGTAAGCTTGCCCATTTGCACCTCACTTGTTAGAGGTCGCCTAAACCCAATCGTTTCAGTCAGGGATAGCCCGTCACGATGACCACGCCTCGCTTAGAGATCCGCAATATCGCCAAGTCTTTTGGCGGGCGTCGCGTCGTTGATGACGTAAGCCTCAACGTGCAACCGGGGCAGGTTACCTGCCTTTTGGGCCCCTCTGGCTGTGGTAAATCGACGACCCTGCGGATTATCGCTGGCGTCGAGATGCAGGACACAGGCACGATCCATGTGGACGGACAACTGGTCTGCGATATCGTCACACGCATCCCGCCCGAGGGGCGCTCGATTGGCCTGATGTTCCAAGATTTCGCACTGTTTCCGCATCTTTCGGTGGCCGATAACGTGGGCTTTGGCCTGACAGGCGGGGCACGCAAGAACGGCGCGCGCATTGGCGAGCTGCTTGAAAGGGTCGGCATGTCGCGCTTCCTCAACGCGTTCCCACATGAGCTTTCTGGCGGTGAACAGCAACGCGTAGCCTTGGCCCGCGCCCTTGCGCCACGCCCGAAAATCATGCTGATGGACGAGCCGTTCTCGGGCCTTGATGACCGTCTGCGCGATGACATCCGGGACGAAACCTTGGCGGTTCTGAAAGAAGAAGGCGCAGGCGTCTTGCTTGTCACCCACGAGCCAGAGGAAGCGATGCGCATGGCCGACGAGATCGCCCTCATGCGTGATGGCAAAATTGTGCAGCGCGGCGCGCCATATCACATTTACAACGCGCCAGTGGATAAGGCGGCCGCAGGTTTCTTTAGCGATATCAACGTGATCCGTGGCAAAGTGCAGGGCGCTTTGACCGACACGCCCTTTGGGCAATTCCTCGCGCCTGGTCAGCCAGATGGCACGCAGGTTGATATCGTGATCCGCCCGCAGCACCTTAAAATCGACTTTGACCGTGCGGGTCGGGGTCCCAATCCGACACCCTCCGACGGCACGCCCGCGCGTGGTCTTGTGCAACGCGCACGATTTATGGGGTCCGAGAGCCTTGTCGAATTCAAAATGGATTTTGACGGTTCGATCTTGCGGGCGCTGATTCCGTCGGTGTTCCTCCCCAAGGCAGGCACGCCGCTTTGGATTATGATCCGCCGTGATCGGTGTTTTGTGTTCCCGCGTTAACGGTTGAGCCGTGCCGCGCGGCCACCGCGCCGTTTGGTGATCTGGCCTGCGCGGTTTGGCAGTTCCGCCATCACAGAGCTACGCGCCTCAGGCGTCATCCGCGACCATGCACCAATCTCGTCAATTGACCGCAAACAACCCGTGCACAGTCGGCTTTCTGCGTGGATCACGCAAATCTTGATGCATGGGCTTTCCACCTCGTTGCGGACCCAGATATCATCGGTGTCTTTGGTCATGACTTCAGCCCTTCAAATGGCCCAAACGGTCCAGCATCCCTTGTAAGATAAACCCAGCGGCCACATGATCAACCAGCTCGGCGCGACGTTTACGTGACATATCCGCCTCAATCATGGCGCGTTCGGCGGCAACGGTCGACAGCCGCTCATCCCAATACGTGATCGGCAGTTCGGTCAGGCGTTCCAAATTGCGGGCAAAACCACGGGTCGCTTGGGCACGCGGGCCTTCCGATCCGTCCATATTACGCGGCAGACCCAGCACAATCGCTTTCACCTCACGCTCCGTTAAAAGCTTGAGCAACGCAGCTGCATCAATCCCAAACTTCTTGCGCTTGATCGTCAAAACGGGCGTGGCCACATTGCGCATCCGGTCCGATATCGCCACACCAATCGTCACCGTTCCGAGGTCAAGCCCCGCCACAGCGCCAAGGGCGGGCAGGGTTGCCGCGAAATCCTCAACGGCCTCGCAGATCACTTCGCTACCCCAGCCGCATCCGCCGCAGCGCGCAAGCTCGCGATATCAGCATCGGAGCCCGCAAACACCTCTTGCGCCTCCAACCAAACCTCGGTGGCTTTATCAACCTCACCCAATACACCGTAAGCGCCAATCAACCGCGCCCATTCCGACGCAGGGCCACCCTCATCTGCAAGCCGTGCCGCCAATTGGCCCACCATGCCACGGATCATCTCTTGGCGGTCAGCTGCGGTCATATCCTGCGCATTAGCGATATCGGCGGCATTGGGGCCACGCACATCTGGCAAGCTATACTTCACGCCCGCCCGAAACGCGGCATCCTCGATTTGCCGACGGGCAGCAGCCACATAAAACGCCTCAGGGTCACCATCTGCGACAATCGGCTTCCACATGCGCAAAGCGACGTCGGAGCGATCCGTCTGGTAATACAAAGCGCCAAGGTAATACCGGCCCGCGATATCTGTCTCATCGGCATCCAGAATTTGGCGAATATAAACCTCCGCCTCAGGCGATACCAAACCGTCTGCGGCGGTCACCATGAAATCGACGATCAAGCGGCGGTCTTCATTGGTCGCAGCGTCACCTTTCAGTGCAATAACATGGGCTTGGGCCGCCACTGCCGCAGGATACTCGCGCATCTGCGCCTCGTGATAGGCAAGCAATTCCCAGCCGCGCAAATCATCGGGGCGGGTCGGGACCAGCGTGCGCAATTGCTGCACGGAGGCCAGATAATCATCAGGAACATCAGGGGCCAAGGGGGGCAGGGCTGCGGCCTGCATCGTGGCCTGATCAGGGCGATTGGCGCGCATCTCGTCACTGGCCGCAATCCGAGCTTTGATCGGCAAATCGGGATAGCCGGGGGCACCGAGCGAAAAGTAGCCAGCCAAACCAATAGCGCCAAGCAATACAACCACGGCAATCGCCAAGCCACGCGACACGCCACCCTTTAGCTCTTGACCACCCCGCGCATCAGCCGCCAGCAAACGACGCTGCACTTCAACGCGGGCACGCTCGCCCTCGGCTGCATCAATCGTGCCGCGTGCAATATCGCGATCCAATTCGTCCAATTGCGCACGGTAAAACGCGACATCGGGGTCAACGCCCGCTGCCTGCACACCCCGCACAAGTGGGGCCACAACCAATCCCGCCACAACAAGGGCAAGCACGACGCAAATGATCCAGAATAACATGTAACCCCATTTCGCTGTTTCCCCTTCCTAAGCTGCAGGAGGCCACAAGAAAAGGCCCTGCGACAACTGGACATTTCCATTCTGCGACGCATGTCGTAAAACAACGCTGAGAAGGCGCTGGCAGTATCCTTATTTCTGGGTAGTCGTTCAGAAATAAGCCAAGCATGCCTCAAGGCACCTGACAGGGATTCGGACCGCTATGAAAAAGTATTCAGCATTCGCCATCGCCCGCGAGGCATTCCGCCAACACACTGGTTGGGAACGGGCTTGGGCCAGACCAGAGCCGAAAAAGAAATACGATGTGATCATCGTGGGCGCGGGCGGACATGGCCTCGCCACTGCCTACCACCTTGGCAAAAACTACGGCATCACCAATGTCGCGGTGATTGAAAAGGGCTGGCTTGGCGGCGGCAACACCGGGCGGAACACAACGATCATCCGCTCCAACTACCTGCAAGACAGCTCTGCTGCGATCTATGAAAAGGCGCGGTCGCTCTATGAGACGATGTCTCAAGACCTCAACTACAACGTCATGTTCTCGCCCCGTGGCGTCATCATGCTCGCCCAAACCCAGTCCGAGATCAGGGGCTACCAGCGCACGGCCCACGCCAACGCCCTGCAAGGCGTCAAAACCGAATGGATCAGCCCACAGCGCGTCAAAGAACTCGTGCCGATCATGAACATCGACGGCCCACGCTACCCTGTCTTGGGTGGCCTGTACCAAGCACGCGGCGGCACAGCCCGTCACGATGCGGTCGCTTGGGGCTATGCACGCGCCTGCTCCGACATGGGCATGGACATCATCCAGCAATGCGAAGTCACAGGCGTGCGCACCAATTTAGGCAAAGTCGTCGGCGTTGACACCACCAAAGGGCCGATTGACTGCGATAAACTCGGTATGGTCGTTGCAGGCCACGCGTCTGTTCTGGCGCAAAAGGCTGGCTTCCGTCTCCCCATCGAATCAGTGGCCCTTCAGGCGCTGGTCTCCGAGCCGATCAAGCCTTGCATGGACGTCGTCGTCATGGCCAACACCGTGCACGGCTATATGTCGCAATCCGACAAGGGCGAAATGGTCATCGGCGGCGGCACCGACGGCTACAACAACTACACACAACGCGGCTCTTTCCACCACATCGAGGAAACCGTGCGCGCCCTCGTGGAAACCTTCCCAATGATCGCACGGCTTAAAATGCTGCGCCAATGGGGCGGCATCGTGGACGTCACAGGCGACCGCTCGCCAATCTTGTCGAAAACACCTGTCGAAGGCATCTTCGTGAACTGCGGCTGGGGCACTGGTGGGTTTAAGGCGATCCCCGGATCAGGTTGGGCCATGGCCGAGCTGATGGCCAAAGGCCAATCGCCGCTGACCGAAGAATTCAACATGTTCCGCTTCCGCGAAGGCAAATTCATCGACGAATCCGTCGCGGCAGGGGTGGCACATTGATGTTTGATCACCTGAACCAATCGGTGCACGCCCGGTGCACGCCCTGTGCACGCAAATCACACCCCCATTTTGGAGCTGCAACATGCTAACTCTCCACTGCCCAAATTGTGGCGTCCACGCCGATGAAACCGATCTTCACGCGGAAGGCGAGGCGCATCTGAAGCGCTTTGCATCAGGGTCATCCGACGACGATTTCCACGACTACATGTTCCAGCGTCAAAACCCCAAGGGCGTCCACTTTGAACGGTGGAAGCACGTTTATGGTTGCGGCAAGTATTTCCTCGCCGCCCGCTGCACCGCCACCTTGGAAGTTTTCGGCACCTATTCGGCCCAAACACACGAGCCGCCACAAGCGATCAAAGACGCCATCACAGCAAAACGACCCGGTTGGTCGTGGGGAGATTTCTCATGAGCACGCGCCTCGCAAATGCTGGCCGTTTGGTCAATAAAAACAAAGCGGTAAGCTTCACTTTTAACGGTAAAAACCTGCGCGGTTTTGAAGGCGACACACTCGCTTCAGCGCTGCTTGCCAATGATCAAATGATGGTTGGCCGCTCGTTCAAATACCACCGTCCACGCGGCGTTGTGGCCTCTGGTGCGGAAGAGCCAAACGGCCTTGTGAACCTTGGAAAAGACAACACATTCGAGCCAAACCAGCGCATCACAACCACCGAATTGTTCGACGGTTTGACCGCCACATCGCAGAACCACTGGCCATCGCTAGAGTTTGATGTGGGTGTGATCAACACCTACTTCTCGCGCTTCATGCCTGCTGGTTTCTACTACAAAATGTTCATCCATCCGCGTCCCTTCTGGAAGCACATTTACGAGCCCATGATCCGCCAAGCGGCAGGCCTTGGGAAGGCCCCCAAAGACCGCGACACCGACACCTACGAACACTTCAACGCATCCTTTGACGTGATGGTTGTTGGTGGTGGTATTGCAGGTCTGGCAGCGGCACATTCCGCTGGTCAGTCAGGGGCACGTGTCATGCTTGTTGAGCAAACCGCCGATTGGGGTGGTCGCGCCGTTGTGGACATGCCGAGCATTGACGGAAAGACCGCTCAGGATTGGGTCGCTGACACTGTGCAAGCTCTTGAAAACATGCCGAATGTCACGATCCGTTTGCGCACCCAAGGCTCTGGCGTTTACGATCACGGCTACGTTTTGGCCTATGAGCGCCTGACCGATCACGCGCCCGAAAACGACGGTCCACGCCACCGTTTGTGGCGCATCCGCGCCAAGCAAATCGTGACCGCAACAGGTGCAATCGAGCGTCCTTTGTCCTTCGCTGGCAACGACATTCCGGGCGTGGTTTTGGCTGCTGCTGTGCGTGATTACGCGATCAACTTTGGCGTTTCCGTCGGCGACCGTACTGTGGTTGTCACCAATAACGACGACGCCTACCGTACTGCGATTACGTTGAAAAAAGCGGGCCTCGATATTCCTGCGATCATCGACGCGCGGACCTCTGCAGAAGGCGACCTCATCGACGAGGCAAAAGCCTTGGGCATCCGCGTCGAATTCGGCAAAGGCATCGCCAAGGTCAAAGGCGGCAAGCGCGTGACAGGTGTTGCGATCTGTAATCAAGCAGGCGAAGGCGCTGTTATTGAAGAGATTTCTTGCGATTGCGTCGCCATGTCTGGCGGCTGGTCGCCTGTCGTGCACCTTTGGTCTCATTGCGGTGGCAAACTGATCTGGGACGCAGATCAAGCGATGTTCCGCCCCGATCCAGAGAAGCCGCCACTTGGCGCAGACGGCGCAGGTTTCGTCGTCACAGCAGGGGTTGCCAACGGCCACCTGTTCACCGCAGAAGTCATCGCCGACGGTTTCGCCGCTGGTCGCTCTGCTGCGAAGGCCGCGGGCTTCAAGGCGAAAGCTGCCCAAGCCCCGATGGGCGAGGATGCCCACGAAGGCCCGCTTGCGCCTGTTTGGCTGATGCCGCAGGGGGCGAGCCACGCGCTCCGCTCCAAAGCATGGCTCGATTTCCAGAACGACGTGAAGGTCAGCGACGTGCAATTGGCCGCCCAAGAAGGCTATGAAAGCGTTGAGCATGCCAAGCGTTATACCACAATCGGCATGGCGACAGATCAAGGTAAGTTGAGTAATATCAACGGACTAGCAACACTTGCCAAGTCTTTGAATGCCGAAATTCCAAACGTCGGCACCACCACGTTCCGTCCACCTTACACGCCGATTTCCATGTCGGTGATCGCGGGCGTTGCCAAGAATGAGCTGTTCCAGCCAATCCGCAAAACGCCGATGTCTGATTGGCATACGGCCAATGGCGCGGACTATGAACCTGTCGGCCAATGGCGTCGCCCTTACGCCTATGTGCGCAGCGGCGAAACCGTGCATGATGCGGTGAACCGTGAGGTCGTCAACACCCGCGAAAAGCTTGGTCTGCTGGATGCATCGACGCTTGGTAAGCTGGTCGTAAAAGGCCCCGATGCGGGCAAATTCCTTGATATGATGTATACAAACATGTTGTCGAATCTCGCTGTAGGGAAATGTCGTTACGGCCTGATGTGCTCTGAAAACGGCTTCCTGTCTGACGATGGCGTGGTTGCGCGGATCGACGAGGATACATGGCTTTGCCACACCACAACGGGTGGCGCAGAGCGTATCCATGCGTGGATGGAAGACTGGCTGCAATGCGAGTGGTGGGACTGGAAAGTCTACGTTGCTAACGTGACAGAGCAATGGGCTCAAGTTGCCGTTGTTGGTCCTAACGCACGGAAAGTGCTTGAGAAACTCGGTGGCATGGACGTCAGCAAAGAGACATTGCCGTTCATGCAGTGGGCCGACGGCACACTTGGCGGCTTTGATGCGCGGGTCTACCGCATCTCGTTCTCGGGCGAATTGTCCTATGAGATTGCCGTACCAGCCAGCCAAGGTCGCGCCTTCTGGGATGCGCTTTTGGCGGCAGGCGAAGAGTTCGGTGCGATGCCTTATGGCACCGAGGCCTTGCACATCATGCGGGCCGAGAAGGGCTTTATCATGATCGGTGACGAGACCGACGGGACAGTCATTCCGCAGGATTTGAATCTGCAGTGGGCGATCTCGAAGAAGAAAGAAGACTTCCTTGGGAAACGCGCGCAGGAACGGTCCCATATGGCCGATCCGAACCGCTGGAAACTGGTCGGGCTTGAAACGGTTGACGGCTCGGTCATTCCTGATGGGGCCTATGCGATCGCCGAGGGCACCAATGCCAACGGCCAACGCAACACCCAAGGGCGCGTGACCTCGACCTATTATTCACCAACGCTTAAGCGCGGAATCGCGATGGGTCTGGTCCTGCATGGCCCTGACCGCATGGGTGAGGTGATTGAGTTTAACAAAGTGGACGGCACCACGGTGCAAGCGAAAATCGTCGATCAAGTCTTCTATGATAAAGACGGGGAGAAGCAGAATGTCTAATGCTGTCAGCACGTTAAACGGTAAAGTTGCGTCAGGTGAAGTCACGATCCGCGAAGGCGGCTTGCGCGGCATGATCACCTTCCGCGGTGATCTGAGCAACGCGAAACTCAAGTCGGTCTGCAAGACCCTGACGGGTTTTGGGGTGCCTGAAATGGGCAAGGCCACATCAAACGGCGACAAGGGTGTCGCTTGGATGTCGCCTGATGAGCTGCTGATTTTGGTGCCGCATGCGCAAACAAATGACGCCATCGCCGCGATTGAAAAGGCGATGAAGGGGCAGCACCATTTGGCCAAGAACGTCTCGGATGCGCGGACCCATTTGACAGTTCAGGGCAGCTTTGCCCGCGAAGTAATCGCCAAACTTGCACCCGCCGATTTGCACCCCGATCACTTCCAAATTGGTGACTTCCGTAGGACCCGTTTGGGGCAGGTGGCTGCTGCGTTCTGGATGACCGATGCAGAAACTTTCGAGGTGATTTGCTTCCGTTCGGTGGGTGAATATGCCTTTGATCTGCTTGCCGCATCGGCCAAAGCTGGCCCAGTCGGACGCTTCTAAGACTTGACCTTGCGCCTCCATGTGACATGTATAACGGCAATCGGTTTTCAAATATAAGAGAGAAATATCATGGCTTTTCAACTTCCAGATCTTCCTTACCCGCACGATGCTCTTGCTGGCAAAGGCATGTCCGCCGAGACGCTCGAATTTCACCACGACCTGCACCACAACGCTTACGTGACCAACGGGAACGCTGCGATTGCGGGTACGGAATGGGACGGCAAGTCGCTTGAGCAGATCATCGTTGGCACATATGACAAGTCCGCTGTGGCCCAGAACGGTATCTTCAACAACATCTCCCAGCTTTGGAATCACAACCAGTTTTGGGAAATGATGACACCCGCGACCAGCGCAATGCCATCCGAATTGGAAGCAGCTCTCAAGGACAGCTTTGGCTCCGTTGACGAGTTCAAAAAGCAGTTTTCTGCTGCAGGCGCAGGTCAGTTCGGTTCTGGCTGGTGCTGGTTGGTGAAAGACACTGACGGCGGCCTGAAAGTGACAAAGGCTGAAAACGGTGTGAACCCGCTTTGCTTTGGTCAAACTGCGCTGTTGGGTTGCGACGTATGGGAGCATTCATACTACATCGACTTCCGCAATAAGCGTCCAGTTTACCTGACCAACTTCCTTGATAACTTGGTCAACTGGGAAAACGTCGCATCCCGTATGTGATTGCTTTCAAAGTAGAATAGACAAAGGCCCGTAGAGAAATCTGCGGGCCTTTTGCTTTGCCTCTTGCGCAGGCTCCCCAATTCGGGGCCAATGCAGGCAAAGGAAAACCGCGCATGACCGATAGCACAAAAGGCGTTCTCGCCCTGATTTTGGCCTGCTCCATTTGGGGCGTCTCGGGGCTTTATTATGCGCAGTTGCGCCATGTGCCGCCGCTGGAAGTGCTCTGCTATCGCAGCCTCTGGTCGCTTGCGTTTTTCACGCTGATCCTTGGGGTGCAGGGACGCTTGGGCGAGGTGCGCGCCGCACTGTCCAACCGCCGCCAAGTTGGCACGATCCTGATCGCCGCCTTGATGATTTCGGGCAATTGGTTCGGGTTCATTTTCGCAATTTCCAACGGGCAGGGCCTTGAGGCCTCTTTGGGGTATTACATTTTCCCGCTGGTCGCTGTGGTGATTGGTAAACTGGTTTTCGCAGAGAAGCTGAAGCGCGCGCAATGGTTTGCCATCGGTCTCGCTGCCTTTGGCGTCTCTGTACTGACACTCGGGCTTGGCGTGGCCCCTTGGATCGCACTTTGGCTTGCGGGCACATTCGGCACTTACGGGATGATTAAAAAACAATTGCCGCTGGGGCCCGTGGTCTCGGTCACGTCCGAGGTGCTGTTGCTAGCACCCTTGGCGATTGCATGGATCGTGCTCAAGGGGGCAGGGGCAGGTGGCGGAAATGAGATCGGCACCCATGTTTTACTGGCGATTTCGGGGCCACTGACGGCGGGACCCTTGGTGTTGTTCAGCTTTGCGGCACGGCGGGTCCGCATGTCGACGGTCGGGTTGGTGCAGTTTTTGAACCCCTCCCTACAATTTGCCTCCGCGGCATTGGTCTTGGGCGAGATCGTGACCAGATGGCACGCCATCGCCTTTCCGATTATCTGGGCAGGGCTGGTCGTTTATTCCGTCTCGCTTTGGCGTCAGGATAGGGCTGCGGCCAAAGCCTCTTCCAAGGTGGTGATATCAGGCACCGCCTGAACGAAATCGCGCAAGGAAGATGAGGCGAAACCTTCCTTAATGAAATGCTCGATCAGCGCTAAAAGCGGGTCCCAGAAGCCTTCGGTATTGAGAATGAAAATCGGCTTTTCGTGCAGACCAAGTTGCCGCCAAGTGAGCGCCTCGAAGAGTTCGTCCAACGACCCAGCACCACCCGGTAACATCACAACCGCGTCGGCGTTCATAATCATCACCTTTTTGCGCTCGTGCATGGTCTCGGTGATGATAAACGTATCGAGATCGCGCTTGCCGACCTCCATTTCGAGCAGGTGCACAGGAATCACGCCAAAGGTCTTGCCGCCTGCCTTTTGTGCCGCAGAAGCCACGCGGCCCATTAGCCCCACGTCTCCCGCGCCATAAACCAGCCGCCAACCCCGACGGGCCAGCATTTCGCCCGTATCGGCGGCGGCCCATGCATAGGCAGGGCGCACCCCATCGCGAGAGCCACAGTAAACACAGACTGATTTTTGCAGATTTGCCATAGTCTTAACCCTTGCGCATTGATCCCTTTGACCGCTCCTAACCCTGTTGTTATGTTAGCTCAACCCAAGCTTGGCGCGGGGGGATCTGGGGGAGATCAAAATGGCGATGTCGAACAATGCACGGCTGGGGCTGGGCGCTCTCACTGCGGTCGCGATTGCGGTGCTTTTGGTGCTGTTTTTCCCAAAACCTCAGGCCCCCGTCGTGGTGATTGACGACAGCGAACCTGTGATTGAGACCGTCGAAGAGGTCATTGCTGAGGTCGTCGTCATTGCACCATCCTTGGATACCGTGCGTATCGAACCCGACGGCAGCAGCGTTCTGGCAGGCATGGCAGCACCTTTGCAAGAGGTCGCGATCTTAGTTGACGGTTTGCAGGTCGAGCTGGTGACCGCAGACGCCACTGGCAGCTTTGTGGCTTTGCCGCTGTTGGGCTATTCCGACGTATCGCGGTCGATCACGCTAATTGGCGACCCCAACGGTACACCAGTGACCTCAGACGAGACCTATCTGATCGGCCCCATATCCGCGCCAGTGGAGGCCAGCGAAGTGATCGCCGAAGCCCCCGCCGCCGAAGCGCCTGCGCCGCAGCCTGCACCTGCCGTGATCGTGGCCTCATCCGAGGGCGTGCGCGTCGTGCAGTCGGGCGGCGATGATACAGCACCCGATGTCCTAGCGAATGTCGCCCTTGATAGTATCACCTATGATCCGACAGGTGAGGTCTTGATTGCAGGGCGCGGAGCGAGCAATGGTTTTGTGAATGTTTACCTTGATAATCAACCGATTACGACGTCGCGGATTGAAGAGGGCGGCAATTGGCGTACCGATCTGCCGCAAGTGGATATGGGCGTCTATACCCTGCGCGTCGACGAAGTGAACGCCGAGGGCGAAGTGCTCTCAAGGGTCGAGACACCTTTCCTGCGCGAAGAACCAAGCGTGATCGCGGCCCAAATGGCGGAACAAATCGACGAACTCGACTTTAAGGTCGCCGTCGCAACCGTGCAACCTGGCGCCACACTTTGGGCAATTGCCGAGCAGCGCTTTGGGGCTGGCATTCTTTACGTTAAAGTTTTTGAAGCCAACCGCGACACGATCCGCGACCCCGATCTGATTTACCCCGGACAAGTGTTTCGGATTCCCGAGGTTAATCCATAGGCATGCTCTGGTAATTCCCCCAAGCCCTGCCTAGGTTGCAGGCCTGATAAACGGGACCTCAAACATGCGTAGACTAGCGAAGACTGATGAAAACCTGAGCGATGCGCGGGTGCAGGGGTGGAGCGTGATCCGCGCGGTACTGCCCTATCTTTGGCCCGAGGGCGACAAGGGTGTCAAAATCCGCGTTGTGACCTCGCTGCTTGCGCTATTCTTGTCGCAGATTATCGCCGTTGTGACCCCGATCTTCTTTAGCCAAGCGGTCGATGCTTTGGCCCCAGAAGAGCCCACCGCCGCGACGTACCTTGGCCTTGGCGCTGTGGGTTTGGTGCTGGCATACGGCTTTACGCGGGTGCTGTCGGTTGGGCTGCAACAGCTGCGCGATGTGATTTTCACAAAGGTCGGGCAGGGCGCGTTGCGGGCGCTGGCGCTTGAAACCTTCACCCATATTCACCGCTTGTCGATGCGCTATCACATCACCCGCAAAACGGGCGGCCTCAGCCGTATCATTGAACGCGGTGTAAAAGGTGTAGAATTCCTGCTCCGCTTCTTGCTGTTTTCGGTTGGCCCGCTGATCGTGCAACTGTTGATGATTGCGGGGGTTTTGTTCTTTAACTTTGGTGTTTGGTACACGATCGTCGTGGTGATCACGATTGCGATTTATGTTTGGTTTACCTTCACGGTGACCGAGTGGCGCGTGAAAATCCGCAAGGAAATGAACGACCAAGACACCGATGCCAACCAAAAGGCGATTGATAGTCTGCTGAACTTTGAGACCGTCAAATACTTTGGCGCCGAGAAGTGGGAGGCCGACCGCTATAATGGTGCGATGCACAACTATATGCTGGCTGCGATCAAGACGAACTATAGCCTCGCGTTCCTGAACTTTGGTCAAACGGTGATCATTACGGCAGGTCTGGTTGGTGTGATGGTTATGGCTGCGTTTGGCGTTGAAAACGGCACGCTGACAGTTGGCGATTTCGTTTTGGTTAACGCTTATATGATCCAAATCACGATGCCGCTGAACTTCCTCGGGACGGTTTACCGCGAGATCAGACAAGCTTTGATCGACATGGGCGGAATGTTCGAATTGTTAAGTCAGCCAGCCGAAGTTGTTGATAAACCCGCCGCAAATGTTCTAAAAGTGCAAGGCGGCGAGGTCGTTCTGGATGACGTCTATTTCGGATATGACAAGGAACGCGGAATTCTGAAAGGCGTGAGCCTGACCGTTAAGCCCGGCCAGACCGTTGCCATTGTCGGCTCCTCTGGGTCGGGCAAATCGACCATCGGGCGTCTGTTATTCCGCTTCTATGATGTGGTTGGCGGGGCCATGCGCATCGACGGCCAAGACCTGCGCGACGTGACCCAAGAAAGCCTGCACGCCCAAGTCGGCGTTGTGCCGCAAGACACCGTGCTATTCAACGATACCGTGCATTACAACATCGCTTACGGGCGACCCACGGCCTCTGAGGACGAGATCATCGCAGCCGCCAAGGCTGCGAAAATTCATGATTTCATCGTAAGCTTGCCTGATGGGTATGAGACGACCGTGGGCGAGCGCGGCCTGAAACTCTCTGGCGGTGAAAAACAGCGGGTCGGCATTGCGCGAACCTTGCTGAAAAACCCACCGATTCTCCTCCTCGACGAGGCGACGTCTGCGCTTGATACGCAAACCGAGATGGAAATTCAGGCCGAGTTGAAGGCCATGGCACAAGGCCGCACCGTGATCACCATCGCACACCGTCTCTCGACAATCGCGGATGCGGATTTGATCGTGGTGCTGGAAGACGGCAAAATCGTCGAGCAGGGGACCCATGACGGTCTTTTGGCCAGCGATGGTCGCTACGCGCATTTGTGGAACAGGCAAGTCGAAGAGGATCCTGTCGCCTGATTGCGCTAACGCGAAACAAGAGATAGCGATGGCGTAACTTTTCTGGAAAGACCTCATTATGTCATTGTTTCGCGCCGCGCTCATTTTGGGCCTTCTGTCTGCTGTTGGCCCTTTTGCCATCGACATGTATCTGCCCGCATTGCCCACAATCGCCGCTGATCTGCAGGCGGATGTAGCGACCGTACAATGGACGCTGACCGCTTATTTTGTGGCCTTTGGCGTCGCGCAATTGCTCTATGGCCCTTGGGCGGATCAGGCGGGGCGGCGCAGGCCATTGTTCTTTGGGTTGGGCGTCTTTATCGCGGGCTCTGTCTGGTCGGCAGTGGCGGGCGACATCAACCATTTGATCGCGGCGCGCATTTTGCAGGGCTTTGGCGGGGCGGTCCTGATGGTTGTGCCAAGGGCTGTGATCCGCGATATGCACACAGGATCAGCCGCGACGCGCCTGATGGCGATGGTCATGCTGGTGATTTCTGTCTCTCCCATGCTGGCCCCGTTTTTGGGCAGCGGGATTATCGCCTTTGGTGATTGGCGCATGATTTTCTGGGTGCTGTGCATCGCTGCGGGCCTAAGCCTGTTGATGGTGGGCTTTGTGTTGCCTGAAACTTTGGCGCCCGAAGCGCGAGTGAAAGTGAACCTCAAATCGCTCTGGGCAGGTACTAAGACACTATTCCGCGATCCTGTTTTTATGGGATTAACACTCATCGGCGGTTTTGGGTTTTCCAGCTTCATGGTCTTCATTGCCAGCGCCTCGTTCGTCTATAGTGAGCAATTCGGCCTGACGCCCACAGGGTTCAGCCTTGCATTCGCGATCAACGCCATCGGGTTTTTCGCAGCCTCCCAAGCAGCAGGCCCAGCGATGGACAAGTTCGGCATCGTGCCTGTAATGCGCGGGGCGGTCATCGGATTTGCCTCCGCTGCCTTCGTTCTGTTCCTGATATGCCTTGCGGGCTTTGGCACTTTGCCCGTCGTTGTGGCGGGCCTGTTTGTGGCAAACGCCTGTCTTGGCCTGATTATTCCGACAACGATGGTCATGGCGCTTGACCCGCACGGCAGCATTGCAGGGTTGGCTTCGTCGCTCGGTGGCACGCTGCAAATGTTGGTGGGCGGTTTGATGGTTGCTATCACGGGGCTGTTTTTCAACGGAACAGCTACGCCAATGGTCGGCGCAATTGCACTATGCTCCGCACTCGCGCTTGCCTTGGCGCTGTTCACGTTTCGGAAAATGGCCCGTCCATAGGAGAGCTTCCGCGCTTATCGTGAGGCAGGTCTTGGCAATCGGGTCCGCTTCACGATATGAACAGCCAAAGACCAGCGGGAATGACCGCAACCAAGGGGGCGAGACGTGAGCGATTCAGACAGCTTTATCAACGAAGTCAGCGAAGAAGTCCGTCGTGACGAACTTTTCGGCTATATCCGCAAATACGGCTGGATCGCGGTGACTTTGGTTTTGGCACTGGTGGGCGGCGCGGCCTACAACGAATATAGCAAAGCAAAAACCGAGAGCGCCGCACAAGCGGTTGGCGATGCGATGCTGACTGCGATGGGCGAAGATGATCCTGCCGCGCGTGCGCAGGCTTTGGCAGCGGTAGAGGCACAAGGCCCATCCGCTGCGGTGACCGCTTTGCTGACGGCTGCGACCCAGCAAGAGGCGGGGCAACTGACTGAGGCTGCGGCCACGCTCAATACTTTGGCGCAAAACGCAGAGGTGCCAGAAATCTACCGCGATCTGGCGGCGATCAAGGCGGCGATGTTGCCAAATGAAGATACAGATGCACGCAAGGCAGCCCTAGAGGCACTTTCGGCCCCCGGTGCGCCATTCAGACTGCTGGCACTTGAGCAGATCGGCCTGATGCAGGTTGATGCGGGCGATGTGGACGCGGCGATTGCGACGATGCAATCCGTCCTCGAAGACGCAGAAGCCTCGCAGGGGTTGCAGGACCGCGCACAAACATTGATTGTAGCCTTGGGTGGAACACCTGTTCTGCCAGTGACAACTGACGCGCCAATAACGACCGAATAATCTCGCAAGGGGATCACGACCGTGACAACAAAGACAATACTTGTTGCAGGCCTCTTGGCAGCACTCACCGCAGGTTGTGGCGAAAAGGATGTTATTCTTCCTGGCGAACGGGTGGATATTCGCGAAGTCGAAGCCTTTGTTAATCAAGCGGGGCCCGTCAATTTTGCAGCCCCGCGTGTGAACGCCGATTGGACCCACCGCAACGGCGGACCAGATCACCAGATCAGCAACCCTGCATTGGGTGCAAACCTTTCTCTCGTATTTGCCGCTGATATCGGGGCAGGTGACAGTCGCCGCGCGCGGATCACCGCAGAGCCTGTTGTGGCTGGCAATGTCATCTATACCCTTGATGCGGCAGCAAATGTTGTGGCGACCTCCACCTCTGGCGTGGCAATCTGGGCGACCAACCTGAAACCAAGACGCCCACGCACGACCCTGATGTCAGGCGGCGGTGTGTCTGTGAGTGCGGGCAAAGTGTTTGCAACGACTGGCTACGGCGAGCTGACCGTGCTGGATGCCGCAACGGGCCGTGAAATCTGGACCCAAGACCTTGATGCGCCGGGCACCTCTGCGCCAACGGTGCGCGGCGACCTTGTCTACGTTGTGGCCCGCAATAGCGCCGCATGGGCGCTTGATGTGGCGACTGGCCGTATCCAATGGCAGCTTTCGGCCACACCGACGGTTGCAAATTTCGGCGGCGGGGCAGGCGTGGCGGCGACCTCTGATATCGCAGTCTTCCCGTTCCCATCTGGCGAAGTCATCGCAACATTCCCGCAGGGCGGCATTCAGCGCTGGACTGCCGTGATCTCTGGTGGTCGCTTGGGCCAAGCATCCGCTGCAATCGACGATATTTCTGGCGATCCCGTGATTGTGGGTGATCGCGTCTATGTCGGCAATTTTGGCGGTCAGGTCGCTGCGCTTAATTTGTTTGACGGCGAACGCATCTGGACAGCCCCTGAAGGCACGCTTGGTCCTGTTTGGCCTGCTGGCAACGCGGTTTTCCTTGTGAATGACCTTAGCGAACTTGTGCGCCTTGATGCCGCCACTGGTGCGCCTGTTTGGCGTGTGCAGCTACCCGTTGCAGAAGACACCAAAAGCCGCCGTCAACAACCCATCGCCGCGCATTTCGGCCCTATTTTGGCGGGTGGGCGCTTGATCGTGGCCTCGTCTGACGGCAATTTGCGCAGCTATGATCCCGCCTCTGGCGTGCTCATTGGTGCAGTGCAAATCCCCAGTGGTGCGGCCTCCAGCCCCGTTGTTGCGGGCGGTATACTCTACGTCATCTCGAAATCAGGTCAACTGCTGGCTTTCCGTTAACGCGGATATGGTGTAACGGCTGCGTTTGAACCCGTCAGGAGCCTGAACAATGTCATTTACCCTTGCTGTCGTGGGACGCCCAAATGTTGGCAAATCCACGCTTTTCAATCGATTGGTTGGCAAGAAGTTGGCTCTTGTCGATGACCAACCCGGTGTGACTCGCGATTTGCGCGAAGGTGCCGCACGTCTGGGTGACCTGCGATTCACTGTGATCGACAGCGCGGGTCTTGAAGATGCGATGGACGACAGCCTTCAAGGCCGTATGCGCCGCCTGACAGAACGTGCCGTTGAGATGGCCGATGTTTGCCTGTTCATGATTGATGCCCGCGTTGGTGTGACCCCAACCGATCAGGTTTTTGCTGACATCCTGCGCAAGAAAAACGCCAACGTTATTATTGCCGCCAATAAATCCGAGGGTCGGGCAGGCGAGGCGGGCTACTTGGAAGCTTTCTCGCTTGGCCTTGGCGAACCAGTGCGCCTGTCTGCGGAACACGGCGAGGGCATGGACGAGCTTTACCACCTGCTGATGCCATTGGCCGACGCCTTTGAAGAGCGTGCCAAAGCGGATGCTCCTGAAACAGATGTGGATGTGGGCGAAGATGATGAGGATGCACCGCGCATTCCGACCAAAGAAAAGCCGCTGCAAATCGCCGTGTGTGGCCGCCCGAACGCGGGTAAATCTACGCTGATCAACAAAATCCTCGGCGAAGAGCGTCTTTTGACTGGCCCTGAGGCTGGCATTACACGTGATGCGATTTCGGTCCAAAAGGACTGGGAAGGCGTCCCGATGCGGATTTTCGATACCGCTGGTATGCGTCGTAAGGCGAAAATCCACGAGAAGTTGGAGAAGCTATCAGTTTCTGACGGCCTGCGTGCGGTGAAGTTCGCCGAAGTCGTGGTGATCCTGCTCGACGTTGAAATTCCGTTTGAACAGCAAGATTTGCGCCTCGCCGATCTGGCCGAGCGTGAAGGTCGCGCCGTGGTTATTGCCGTGAACAAATGGGACGTTGAGACCGAGAAGCAAGACAAACTCAAAGAACTCAAAGAAGAATTCGCGCGTCTTTTACCGCAGCTTAAAGGTGCGCCTCTGGTCACTGTGTCAGCCAAGACAGGCAAAGGCCTCGACCGTTTGCAAGAGGCGATCATGAAGGCCCATGAGGTCTGGAACCGTCGCATCACCACAGCCCAGCTCAACCGCTGGCTCACAGGGATGCTGGAGCAGCACCCGCCGCCCGCACCAGGTGGTCGTCGGATTAAAATGCGTTACGCGACCCAAGTGAAGACCCGTCCGCCGGGCTTTATCGTGATGTCGTCCTTCCCAGAACTCGTGCCAGCCAGCTACACACGCTATCTGGTCAACGGTCTACGCGAAGATTTCGACATGCCGGGCACACCGATCCGCCTGACATTGCGCGACCAAGGGGATAAAAACCCTTACAAAGACAAGAAGAAAAAGCAGACAGGCCGCCTGTCGAAACATATCAAAAAGACGCCTACCGAGAAATAAATCAGGCGGGGCTGCGTGCTTTCCACGTCGCCCCAGCCACCACGATGATTCCTGCTGCGGCAAGAATCATCACGCCAACCGCGCCACTCAGATTGGCGACAATAATCCCGATCAGCGCCCAGATCACCGTTATCCCGTATTCGGGGGCTGTAGGCTTGCGGGCAATCACGGCCAAAGTAACACCAAGCGCCAAGATGATTGCAAGGTAAGCCCATCCAAGGCTCCCCAAGGCGATTCCATATCCTGCCGCCGTGCTGCCCAGTGACACGAAGGAGGCTGCCGTCAGCCAGCCCGCATAGATGCCCACAGGGGCCTGCAACCACCAGCCGTCCACCTTTGGTGCGCGGATCAGGGCCACAATGGCCGCCGCCGACATGATGAAAATTGTGATCGTCGCCCAAACGGCCGAAGCGTTCGCAATCGCGAGCCATGGTGTGCCAACGGCGAGGCTGATCATTAATGGTGCACGTACATGATCCCACGCGGCATCACTGCGGCGCTTCCAAACGCCAAACACAGCCGACACAACCAGCCAGCTATAGATCAGCCCCCAGATCGCAAAGGCATACCCCGCAGGCTGCACAGGCGGATCGATCTGCGGATAGGGCAACTGGTCCGCGGTGAAGCCCATAAAGGGGTTGGTAAAGGCAGGGGAGACGACAAACGTCGCGGTGAGGATAAGCGTGAGCCATGCATATGTGTTTTTCATATCCTTATTACGCATGAGAACTGGGTTTGGTTCAGTTGCGGCTCAGGAAAAGCGTACTTGACGTTAGGGCAGTAACTCGTGACCCTAAGCGTATTTAGGAACCATTGATATGAAACGGATTGCCATATTTATCGACGGCACGTTTAATCGAACCGACTCACAAAACCCGACAAATGTTGTGCGCCTGTCGCGCTGCGTTAAGCATTTTGACCGCAAAACCGATACCCCGCAGATGGTCATCTATTCACCTGGTGTTGGGTCTGGGCGCGGTAATACCGCGCTTGGGCGCAAGCTCGACCGCGTTTTTGGCGGCTCACTCGGCTGGGGTTTGCTCGATATTATCGCGGAAACTTACCGCAATTTAGTGATCGCCTACGAGCAGGGAGACGAGGTCTATATCTTTGGGTTTTCAAGGGGGGCGTTTGCGGCCCGATCCTTAGCTGGCATGATCAGGTCTTGCGGGATTGCACCGCGCAGCCACCTTGGCCGTATCCCTGAGGCCGTTGCGCGTTATGTCAGCCGCGCCCCCGAAACCCATCCAGAACATCCGCATAGCTATGCATTCCGCGCCGATTTTGCACCTGACACAGCGACCAGCCGCGCGGAATTTAACTGGCGGCGCAAGATGGGGGATCAAACCGCCATCCAACTCACGCTGCCGTATTTCGGGTTTTGGGATACTGTGGGCGCACTTGGCTTGCCCGCTTTCCTGCCATTCGCGGATCGGTTCAACGCGCAATATCAATTCCACGACACGATGCTTTCATCTTCCGTCTTGTCAGCACGCCACGCGGTGGCCTTGGATGAACGGCGCAAAACATTCCCACCGCATCTATGGTCCAATTTGGCCAATCTGAATGCCCGCTTTGACACCGACGGCCCCCAAAAAGCGCCTGCCTATTTGCAGCAATGGTTTGCGGGCGATCACGGCTCTGTCGGTGGCGGCGGCAGTCGAATCGGTTTGTCGTCAATCGCGATGCATTGGGTTGCAATGGGGGCCGAGGACGCAGGGCTCGCGCTCAATTGGGAAGATTTTGACCGTCAGGCGCACCGCTTCGATATCATGGAACCAACCATCTCTAAATTCGGCCCCATCGGCCTTTCCGCATTACTGCTGGGGCTGGTGACACAGGATCGGGCGGGGCCGACTGACATCTCGGACCTGTCGCTCGCCGCTCTGGACCGTTTCCAAGATGAACGATCATACCGACCAGCCGCCTTGGGCGGCATTTTGCATCAGCTTTATGCGCTGAACGACAAAGAATGGGGAGACTTGCGAGCGTTTATGATCGCGCGGGATCGCGGAGCGACGCACGATCTGGATAAGCATATGCGGCCCAGATCGCGCAGGTTTTAAACTAGCTTACCGCTTGCGTTGATGGTTGTTTTGCCGCGCAGGTAAGGATGCAGCACTTCTGGAAGAGCAACAGAGCCGTCCGCTTGCTGACCGTTCTCAAGCACCGCAATCAGGCAGCGACCTACCGCAAGGCCAGAGCCGTTGAGCGTGTGCAAGAACTCAGGCTTGCCACCTTCGGTTGGCTTAAACCGCGCATTCATGCGGCGGGCTTGATAGTCGCCACAGGTCGAAATCGACGAAATCTCGCGGTAGGCGTTCTGGCCGGGCAACCACACTTCGATATCGTGCGTGCGGCGCGCGCCGGCACTCATGTCGCCTGTGCAAAGAATGACAGTGCGGTAAGGCAGATTCAGCTTTTCCAAAATACCCTCGGCACAGGCGGTCATACGCAGGTGCTCGGCGTCAGACGTATCAGGATGACAAATCGTCACCATCTCGACCTTTTCAAATTGGTGTTGGCGCAACATGCCCGACGTATCACGGCCCGCAGAGCCCGCCTCGGAGCGGAAGCACAGCGTGTGTGCTGCAAAACGGCGGGGGAGTGCGGCCTCATCAAGTGTCGCGTTGTTTACGATGTTGGTCAGCGTCACCTCAGCCGTCGGGATAAGCCACCAACCGTTTGTGGTCTGATAGCTGTCCTCGCCGAATTTCGGCAATTGACCCGTGCCATACATCATCTCTTCGCGCACCATCACAGGCGTGTTGGTCTCGATCAGATCGTTTTCTTCGACATGGGTGTCGAGCATGAACTGCGCCAGCGCACGGTGAACGCGGGCGACAGCGCCAGAGAGCAGCACAAAGCGACTGCCTGACAGTTTGGCAGCGGTTTCAAAGTCCATGCCGGGCACGACCGAAGGAATTTCAAAGTGCTCAAGAGCCTTAAAATCAAACGTCTTTGGCGTGCCCTGCTTTTTCAGCTCAACGTTTTCGGCCTCGTCGGCACCCATTGGCACATCGTCATAGGGCAAGTTCGGGATCGTCAGCATCAGATCGTTCAGCGTGACATCAGCGGCCTTTGCCTCTTCGTTCAACGCGGCTATCTCGGCTTTCTTGGTGGCCACAAGGGCGCGCAGACGTTCAAACTCGGCCTCGTCACCTGACGCTTTGGCAGCCCCAACCTGCTTGGCCGCCGCATTGGCATCGGCTTGGGCCGTTTCGGCTGCCAAAATCTTGGCGCGGCGTTCTTCATCGAGGGTCAGAATCTGCGAGGACAAACCAGCGATCCCACGGCGAGACAGGGCTGCATCAAAAGCAGCAGGGTTGTCACGGATCATGCGAATATCATGCATTGGTTTGGTCCTTTGGTTTGCAAAATATGGATGTGTCCCCATATGCAGTAAACTATAGGCCCTGTGAACCTCTTAATGCAGGGTGGGCCTGTTGCCATTCCACGGGCGCAGACATAATGTGCCGCGACTTTGACGCTCAACTTCGGGCTGCCACTCTTAGACTAAGGACCCACCATGCAAGGCTTTCAATCCCTCGTCCCACTGATCCTGATTTTCGGTATCATGTATTTCCTTTTGATCCGTCCTCAGCAGAAAAAGCTGAAAGAACACCAGATGATGGTGGCGGCATTGCGCCGTGGTGACCAGATCATCACGCAAGGCGGCGTCATGGGCAAAGTGACCAAGGTCAAAGACGACAGCAACGAAGTTGAAGTCGAGATCGCCGCTGGCGTGAATGTGCGCGTGATCCGCTCCACAATCGCGACCGTCGTGAACAAGACCGAGCCTGCGAAGTCCTAATTTTCGCCAGAGAGGCGCGCCGTTATGCTGACTATTTCACCGTTTAAGCAGGCCTTGATTTGGCTGACCTGCGCTATTGGGATCATGCTTGCGCTGCCCAATGGATTTTACAGCCGTGTTGAGGCGCATAACGACGCCATTGCAGCAGGGGTGGAGGACACAAGCTGGCCTTCCTTCCTGCCGTCAAACCTTGTGAACCTTGGGCTTGACTTGCGTGGCGGTGCGCATCTGCTGGCCGAAGTGCAGGTCACAGAGGTTTACGCCTCTGTCATGAACGGGCTTTGGCCTGATGTACGCGATACATTGGCCGCCGAGCGTGATGTCGTGGGCTTTGTCACCCGCGAAGACGGTCCAGCCGACGTATTGCGCGTCCGCTTTTCCGAAGCCGCAGGTGCAGACCGTGCCCTGACCCTTGTGCGCGGATTGGCAACGCCAGTGGCCTCGCTTGCGGGTGCTGGGCAAAACAACATCGACGTGACGCTTAGCGGGCAAATCCTGACGATCCAAATGACGGATGTGGAAAAAGCAGCCGTTGATGACCGTACCATGCAGCAATCGCTCGAAATCGTGCGCCGCCGTATCGACGAAGTCGGCACGCGTGAACCAACGATCCAGCGTCAAGGCACCGACCGTATCTTGATCCAAGTGCCTGGTGTCGGATCTGCGCAAGAGGTCAAAGACATCATCGGGACCACAGCACAGCTGACATTCCAACCTGTCGTGGGCCGCACATCTGACGCCAATGCCTCCGCAGGCTCAGGCAACATGCTTGTGCCTTCCTTAGACGAAGCAGGCACCTTTTACATCCTTGAGCGGGCACCGGTCGTCACAGGTGAAGAACTCACCGACGCACAGCCAGCTTTTGACCAAAACGGGCGGCCTGCGGTTAATTTCCGTTTCAACGTCGCAGGCGCGCGCAAGTTTGGTGATTATACCGCTGACAATATCGGCGCACCATTTGCCATCGTCCTTGATAACGAAGTGATTTCTGCGCCAACCATTCAAAGCCACATTGCTGGCGGCTCTGGCATCATCACGGGCAGCTTCTCGGTTGAGGAATCAACCAACCTAGCGGTGCTGTTGCGGGCAGGGGCCTTGCCTGCGGGGCTGACCTTCCTTGAGGAACGGACCATCGGGCCAGAGCTTGGCCAAGACAGCATCGATTCTGGCAAACTCGCGGCGATGGCTGGTGGCGGACTTGTTGTGGTCTTCATGATCCTGACCTACGGGTTGTTCGGTTTCTTTGCGACGATTGCCCTTGGTATCAACATGGCGATGATCTTTGGGGTTCTCTCCTTGATCGGCGGTACGCTGACACTGCCAGGTATCGCGGGGATCGTGTTGACCGTGGGTATGGCCGTTGACGCCAACGTGCTGATTTTCGAACGTATCCGCGAAGAACTCCGCACCGCCAAAGGACCAGCACGGGCCATCGAGCTGGGCTACGAGCGCGCACTTTCGGCCATTCTGGACAGTAACATCACCACGCTGATCACGGCCTTTATCCTCTTTGCGCTCGGCTCTGGCCCTGTGCGCGGCTTTGCGATTACGCTGGGTCTGGGGATTTTGACTTCGGTCTTCACGGCGGTCTTTGTGACCCGTTCACTTATCGTCATCTGGTTCGCGCGTAAGCGGCCGAAAACAATCGAGGTTTAAGCCATGCGTATGCGTCTCGTACCTGATGATACCAACATCAACTTTTTCAAATACGCCAGCGTCACCTTTGGCGGGTCCATCGTCCTGTTGATCGCATCGCTTGTTATGTTCCTGACAATGGGGCTCAACTTCGGCATCGACTTTAAGGGCGGCACAACAATCCGCACGCAGTCTGAAACGGCCGTCGATGTCGGCGCTTACCGTGCTGCCATCGCGCCGTTGAATTTGGGCGATGTGACAATCACCGAAGTGTTCGACCCAACATTTGCTGCCAATGAACACGTCGCCATGGTCCGCATCCAAGCCCAAGAGGGTGACGAAAGCGTGGCTATCCAAACGATCACTGATGTTGAAGCAGCCCTGCAAACCGTTGATCCTACTCTCACGTTCCCATCCGTGGAAAGCGTGGGACCAAAAGTATCAGGTGAGCTGATCCAAACCGCGATCCTTTCCGTTCTGGGCGCGATTGCCGCGATTGTTGTCTACATCTGGCTGCGATTCGAGTGGCAGTTCGCCTTGGGTGGCGTTGTGGCCCTTGCACATGACGTAGGCCTGACGATCGGCCTCTTTGCGCTGCTCCAGATCAAATTCGACCTCGCAATCATCGCGGCCTTGCTCACCATCGTCGGTTATTCGATCAACGACACTGTTGTTGTCTTTGACCGCGCCCGTGAAAACCTGCGCAAATACAAGGTCATGCCACTGGTTGATGTGTTGAACCTCTCGGCCAACGAGACCCTCTCGCGCACGATCATGACCTCTGGCACCACGCTTTTGGCGTTGGTCGCCTTGCTCATTTTGGGCGGCGACGTGATCCGTGGCTTTGTCTTTGCTATCGCTTGGGGCATTATCGTGGGGACCTATTCGTCGATCTACATCGCGAAAAACATCGTGCTGATGCTTGGCGTAAAACGCGACTGGACACCCACATCCAGAAAGCCACAAGGCCAATACGCAGACATCGACGCATAAGGAGCCACCATGCGCCTCAATGAAGTCAACTATTCGGACGCCAAACCGTTTCAAGGCTACGGCCCGGGTTTCTTTCGGATCGGCGGCAATGTTGTGCATGGCGCGCTTCTGGCCCATGCGGGCGGCGTAGACGCTTGGGGCGGCTTTGAGGACACGGCCACCTTGCTGGCGCTCAAAGGCGAGATTGACGTGATTTTCATCGGCACAGGCGCCGAGATTGCCCATCTTCCTGCGAATTTTCGCGAAGTTTTCGACGAGGCAGGCATCGGCGTTGAACCCATGTCATCGCCCGCCGCGTGTCGCAGCTACAACGTTTTGTTGTCCGAAGGGCGGCGCATCGCGGCGGCCCTGATACCGGTCTGATCCATGCTCAAGGTACGGGACATATCTGTTGAGCGCAGCGGCATGCCAGTGCTCTCCAACGTGTCGTTTGATGTGGAGGCGGGCCTAGCGCTCATCCTGCGCGGCCCTAACGGCATCGGCAAAACAACACTCTTGCGCACGCTCGCGGGACTGCAAGAGCCTGTCGCGGGGACCTGCGACTTTCCCGCCGATCAAGCGGCCTACGCCAGCCACGCCGACGGCATCAAAACGGCGCTGACCGTGCGCGAAAACCTCGCATTCTGGGCTGATGTTTACGGCAACACCGTGCCTGACGCGATTTGGGACTGGTTCGATCTGGCCGACCTGCGTGACCGCTTTGCAGGCACCTTATCGGCAGGGCAAAAACGCCGCGTCGGCCTCGCGCGGCTCGGTGTCATCAACCGCAAAGTCTTGTTCCTCGACGAGCCGACAGTTTCGCTCGACGGCTTTTCCGTCAAGCTTTTCAGTAACTTCATCCGCGACCAACACCTCGCAAACGGCGGCATAGCCGTCATTGCCACCCATATCGATCTTGGGCTGGATGAGGCCACAACCCTCGACCTCACGCCCTTTGCTGCCGCAGATTTCGGGCCATCCGATAGCGATGAGGCCTTCCTGTGATCGCATTGCTCCTGCGTGATCTGCGGCTCGCGACACGGGCAGGGGGTGGCTTTGGGCTTGGGCTTGTTTTCTTTCTGATCGTGGTCGTGTTGGTGCCTTTCGGCGTCGGCCCCGAAACGGCGATTCTCTCCAAAATCGCATCCGGCATCCTCTGGGTCGCGGCGTTACTCGCGGCACTCCTCTCCCTCGACCGCATCTTCGCGCTTGATTTCGAGGACGGCGCACTGACCCTCATAGCCACCGCACCAATCCCGCTAGAAGCCATGGGCCTTGCCAAAGCCACCGCCCATTGGCTGACCACTGGTCTTCCGCTGACAATCGCGGCGCCCATTCTTGGTGTGCTCCTGCAACTCCCCAACAGCGGCTACAGTATCGTCGCCCTCACACTCCTGCTTGGCACGCCCGCGCTTTCAATGATTGGCACATTCGGCGCGGCACTCACCGTCGGCATAAGGCGCGGCGGCTTGCTGCTCTCACTCCTCGTGCTGCCACTCTACATCCCGACGCTGATTTTCGGGGCAGAGGCGGCACGGCGCGGCACGGCTGGGCTTGACGCGACCACGCCACTACTGATGCTGGCTGGGATCACCGCGGGCTGTATCGCCCTCCTGCCATTCGCTACTGCGGCAGTCTTACGCATCAATCTGCGCTAATGCAGGATTGAGACCACCCGATTGAAAGGTTAACCTCCCGCTATGTCTTTATGGGAATACGCAAATCCAAAGAAATTCATGGGCTGGACAGGCCCGATTTTGCCGTGGGCCTTTGGCGCGGCAGGGCTGTGCCTTGTGGTCGGTCTGTTCTGGGGGTTCTTTCTTACGCCTGACGACTTCCGCCAAGGCTCCACGGTCAAGATCATTTACCTGCACGTACCAGCCGCATTGATGGCGATCAACGCGTGGATGATGATGCTCGTCGCCTCGCTGATCTGGCTGGTGCGCCGCCACCATGTCTCGGCACTGGCTGCCAAAGCGGCCGCCCCCGTAGGCATCACGATGACGCTCATCGCGCTCATGACCGGCGCAATTTGGGGGCAACCGATGTGGGGGACATATTGGGCGTGGGACCCGCGATTGACGTCCTTCCTGATCTTATTCCTGTTTTACCTTGGCTACATGGCACTTTGGGCGGCGATCGACGATCCCGACACGGCGGCGGATTTGACCAGCGTGCTTTGCATGGTCGGCTCGGTCTTTGCTTTGCTGTCACGCTACGCGGTCAACTTTTGGAACCAAGGCCTTCACCAAGGCGCGTCGCTATCACTTGATAAAGAAGAGAACGTCTCTGACGTGTTCTTTTTCCCGCTTTTGGTCTGTATCGCAGGGTTCGTGCTGTTGTTTTTCGCGCTCGTTCTCTTGCGCACTCGTACTGAAATTCGCGCGCGCCGTGTGCGTGCATTGCAACTTAGTGAGGTACGTTAATGATCCCTGATCTTGGTAAATACGGGTTTGAGGTGGCATCCGCCTATGCTGTGAGCATCCTGCTTTTGCTTGTTATCGTCGGGTTAAGCTGGCGGCAATCCGTGGCGCAACGCCGCGTCCTAGAGGCAGCAGAGGCCCGCAAAAATGGCTAGAATATCCCCAATGATGGTTGTGCCGCCCGTGATTTTCGCGGCCCTTGCAGGCTTGTTTTTTGCGGGCATGATGCGCGACAACGCCAATGAATTACCCTCGACGCTCGTCGGGCTTCAAGCCCCCGACGTAGCACCTGAACCCGTCCCTGGAACGGACTTGTTGACAGGCATCGATCTGCGCAGTGGCGAAGTGACGCTCGTGAACTATTGGGCTAGCTGGTGTCCGCCATGCCGCGCCGAGCATCCGACGTTGCTGGATTTGCAAGCGCAAGGCTACCGCGTGGCTGGTATCAACTTTCGCGATACCGCTGATGAGGCGGTGAAGTATTTGGCGGAAGAGGGCGATCCGTTTTTCAAAACGGGCTTTGACCCCAAAGGGCGTACCGCGATCAATTGGGGGGTAACCGCACCGCCCGAGACTTTCATCGTGGACGGCGATGGGACGGTCTTGTTCCGTTTTGCCGGACCACTTGTGGGTTCGGACTACGAACAGCGCTTTTTACCCGCCTTGCAAGCAGCCACAGGCGGTTGACCTGAATGACCGCAGCATTGCTGCGGATTTCATGATTTTTGAAGTGGGTGTGTAGACGGGGCAGTCCGCAGGCAATGTTTGTGGTTGTCTTATTGTTGATGCCTCCGGCGGGCATATTTGGACAACGAAAAAGCAAAAGGCCCGCGAGGATACGCGGGCCTTTGTTGTTTTTGGAAAGCGTTGATTAGGACGCTTTGGCCAAGTTACGCAGCACATAGTGCAGTACGCCACCGTTTTCGATGTATTCGATCTCAACGGCTGTATCGATGCGGCATTTCACTTGGATCTCTTTCACGTCGCCATTTGCATAAGTGATTGTCGCAGTCACCTCTTGCAGTGGCTTGATGGTATCAAGGCCAGAGATCGAAACCGTCTCATTGCCTGTCAGGCCAAGCGATTTACGGTTGTCGCCGCCTGTGAATTCGAACGGCACCACGCCCATACCAACGAGGTTGGAGCGGTGGATACGCTCGAAATTCTCTGCAACCACGGCCTTCACGCCCAAGAGTGCTGTGCCTTTGGCAGCCCAGTCACGGCTGGAGCCTGCACCGTATTGTTCGCCCGCGAAAATGATCAGCGGTGTGCCTGCGTCGATATGCGCCATCGCTCCATCAAAGATCGAGGTTTGCTTGCCGTCAGCGCCCTTGGTGTAGCCGCCTTCAACGCCGTCGAGCATCTCGTTCTTGATGCGGATGTTGGCAAATGTGCCGCGCATCATGACCTCGTGGTTCCCACGCCGCGAGCCGTAAGAGTTGAATTCGCGCACTGGCACCTGACGGTCAAGCAGGTATTGGCCCGCTGGTGTGGTGTCCTTGAACGAGCCCGCTGGCGAGATGTGGTCGGTTGTGACCATATCGCCTAAGATTGCCAAGACTTTGGCATCTTTCAGATTTTTGATCGTGCCCGGGTCCTTGGACATGCCTTGGAAGTAAGGAGGGTTCTGGATGTATGTCGAGGCAGCTGGCCAGTCATATGTCTCAGAGTCGGGCGTTTGAACCGCCTGCCACTTCTCATCGCCTTTGAACACGTCAGCGTATTTCTTGAGGAACGCTTCACGGGTCACTGTCTTTGCAACCAGATCGTTGATCTCTTTGTTTGTGGGCCAGATGTCTTTCAGGAACACATCATTGCCGTTCTGATCCTGACCAATCGCATCCTTGGTGATGTCGATATCCATCGTGCCAGCCAAAGCGTAGGCCACAACCAGCGGTGGGGAGGCCAAGTAGTTGGCGCGCACGTCAGGCGAAATACGCCCTTCAAAGTTGCGGTTACCTGACAGCACAGAGGTTGCCACCAGATCACCATCGGCAATCGCCTTGCTCAGAGCGGGCAGGATCGGGCCAGAGTTACCGATACAGGTCGTGCAGCCATAGCCAACAAGGTTAAACCCAATCTTATCAAGGTCTTCTTGCAGGCCAGCGGCCTCCAGATATTCCGATACAACCTGAGAACCAGGTGCGAGAGATGTCTTGACCCAAGGCTTACGGTTCAGGCCCAAGGCCGCCGCTTTACGTGCCACAAGGCCCGCGCCGATCATCACGTAGGGGTTCGATGTGTTGGTGCAGGATGTGATGGACGCAATCACGACTTTGCCTGATTCCATGGTGTAGTCTTCGCCGTCGACGGCCACTTCCTTGCCCATTGGGCGCTTGAATGTGTTTTCCATCTCGTTGGCAAACGCAGATTTTGCGTTGGTCAATGCAACGTAATCCTGCGGACGCTTTGGACCCGAAATCGCAGGCACGATTGTTCCCATGTCGAGGTGCAATGTCGCTGTATAAACAGGAGCATAGTCCGCGTCGCGCCAGAAACCGTTCTCTTTTGCGTAGGCTTCAACCAATGCAATGCGGTCCTCGTCACGGCCGGTGTTACGCAGGTAGCGTAGTGTTTCACCGTCAATCGGGAAGAAGCCACAAGTCGCACCGTATTCCGGCGCCATGTTCGCAATCGTCGCACGGTCGGCCAGTGGCAGAACGTCCAGACCCTTACCGTAGAACTCAACGAACTTGCCAACAACGCCGTGGGCGCGCAGCATTTCGACGACTTTCAGCACAAGGTCAGTGCCTGTCGTGCCTTCGACCATCTGACCTGTCAGCTCAAAACCAACAACTTCAGGGATCAACATCGACACAGGCTGGCCCAGCATCGCGGCCTCGGCCTCGATCCCGCCAACACCCCAACCAAGTACGGCCAAACCGTTTACCATGGTGGTGTGGCTGTCAGTGCCAACAAGCGTATCAGGGTAGGCGACCATTTCGCCGTTCTGGTCTGTATCAGTCCAAACAGTCTGGGCCAGATACTCAAGGTTCACTTGGTGGCAGATGCCCGTGCCCGGTGGCACAACGCGGAAGTTGTTAAACGCCTTTTGGCCCCACTTCAGGAACGTATAACGCTCCATATTGCGCTCGTATTCGCGGTCAACGTTCATCTGGAACGCGCGTGGGTTGCCGAATTCATCGATCATAACCGAGTGGTCGATGACCAGATCAACAGGGGCGAGCGGGTTAATCTGCTGGGCGTTGCCGCCAAGCGCCTTGATGCCATCACGCATCGCAGCCAAATCAACCACGGCTGGTACGCCGGTGAAATCCTGCATCAAAACGCGGGCAGGGCGGTAGGCAATCTCGCGCGGGTTCTGACCACCGTTTGTGGCCCATTCGGAAAACGCTTTGATATCGTCGACAGAAACAGAAAAACCGCCATCTTCAAAGCGCAGCAGGTTCTCAAGAACCACTTTCAACGCAGCGGGCAGTTTGGAAAAATCACCAAGGCCAGCAGCTTCAGCCGCAGCAATGGAATAGTAGGACACAGTTTGTGACCCAACGGTTAATGTTTTGCGAGTTTTGGCGGTATCGATGCCGACAGTAACGGTCATTGGTTATCCCTTTCGAAGGCCCATAGAAATGAATTTAACTGGCTTTTGCCCCATGTAGGACGGTGGATCAAGGGGGCAGCTTGCTTTTTGTATACCATTGCACACCGAAAATTGCCAACCCATCATTGATGGTTTCAGCGAAAATTGAAACATCCCTCGCGAAACACTCGCAATTCGTTGATTGGTCATTTCAGCGAAACCTCAATAGACAATAAAGACCAGCATTAAATCGGAAGAAACATGCGCATTTTCTTGTCTTCACTCGCCGTTTTGGGCGCCCTAAGCGCAACCGCGGCATTCGCCCAAGACAATAAGGTCGTTGTCGAACTTTACACGTCGCAAGGCTGCTCGTCCTGCCCGCCCGCTGACGCGCTGCTTGCAGATCTTGTGGGGCGCGATTACGTGATCCCTTTGGCGCTTCACGTGGACTATTGGGACTATTTGGGCTGGAAAGATGAGTTTGGCAGCCGCGATTTCACGGCGCGCCAACATGGCTACGCACGCGCTGCTAACGTCGAAACCGTCTACACCCCTCAAATGGTGATTGCAGGTACAGATCACGTCATCGGCTCCAAGGCGATGGCCGTGATGGACCATATCGCAGCACAGCGTGCGCAAACAGCACAGGTTGGTTTGAATGCGGTGCGTGACGGTCAATACATCAAAATCTCCGCGACCCCGCATGCGGCAGGTCTGGGCGCGATGGTCGTGCAGCTTGTGCATTATCATCCCGAAGAAACCGTCGCGATCAGGCGTGGTGAAAACGCTGGTAAATCAATCAGCTACGTCAATATCGTCACGTCTTGGCAGGTTATTGGGCGTTGGGACGGGACCAGCCCACTCGCGATGAATGCAGCCGTGGAAGGTTCAGGTCCGGCCGTGATCGTGATCCAGAAACACCAGTTTGGCCCCATCCTTGCTGCGGTCGATCTGCCTTAAACCTTACGCATTTTCCAACGACGATGCACCCAGAACCACTGTTCTGGGTGCGCCGCAATTTGCGTCTCCAAACGCGCGTTCATCTCTTTGGTCATGCTGATCGGGTCAGAGGCCGCAATGGGTGCATCAATGATGGCTGTAAAGGTCATGCCGTCAGGATTGCGCACCCCGTAATAGGGCAGCACGACAGCATTCACCTTGATCGCAATTTCAGCAGCCGACAGCGCCGTCATTGCGGGTTTCCCAAGGAAATCAAGCTTTTCGCCCGCGCCATAAAACACATCGTAAAACAAAACGCCCTGATTGGCTTCGCGCAAGTAGCGGATCAGTCCAATTGTGCCACGCCGCCCTTGCGCAAAAACCGTGCCGCCCAGCGCGCCAATCGTGCGTCGGTAATCGGCATCAAAATAGGGGTTGGTGAATGGGCGATACAGCCCGCCAACACTATGGCCCATACGGGTCAGGATTTGCCGCGGGGCCTCGTGATTGCCAAAATGGGCCGTGACAAACAACACGGGGCGCTTCTCGGCGGTGGCCTTTGCAAGCGCCTCAACGCCAGCGCCGCTGAGCTCAGTCTCGGCCAAATGCGCCGCAAACTCAGGGTGCGAGTAATTCTCGATCAACGTGCGACCAAAGTTATCCAAAACCCCATCGGCAATGCGACGGCGCTCATCAGGGGCCATATCGGGATAGATCATCGCAAGGTTGGTTTCAGCCCGCTTGCGAAATCCAAGAACACCCCCAAGACCCTTGCGCATCACAGCGCCCATAAACGGCACCCGCTTGGCATAGGGCAGTAAACGCACGGCACCGATCACAGCGCGCGAGGCTTGATTGCTTAGCCAATCTATCGGGGTACCTTTGATCATAAAAGGCAATTAGTCACATTCGGCAGCTTTGGGAAGACCCGTGCCAATCATACTGTCGCGGGTGACCAATGCGGCAAGGGCGTCAACGTTCCAACCGTCTGTGCCAGCGGGACGGGCAGGGATCACGATATAGCGCATATCCGCCGTGCTATCATGCACGCGGACCTCAACGTCTTCAGGCAGGTTCACACCGAATTCCGTCAAAACGCGGCGCGGTTCGCGCACGGTACGCGATCGGTACGCCCGCGATTTATACCAATCAGGTGGCAGGCCCAACAGGTTGCGCGGGTAACAAGAACACAGCGTGCAAACGACGACATTATGTAGTGCGCCGGTATTCTCAACCGCAATCAGCTTCATCGGGCCGATATCATAGCCCATCTCGCGGGTGGCTTGGCTGGCATCGGTCTGCATCGCGGCACGAAATTCGGGGTCGGTCCAAACGCGCGCCACAACCTTTGCGCCGTTGGAAGGGGTGCGGGCGTTCATCGTATCAATCTGGCGCATGATCTCGGCGGCAGTCGTGACGCCTTTCTCGATCAGCAACTCGCGCACAGCGATTTCCATGGCTTGCCAATAGGTTAAGGGACCATCGTTATCGGCGCGAAACGGGTGGCCAGAGGGGGATAAGTGCTCGTGATGGTCATGTGGCATCAGGCGGGCTCCAACCAATGGGCGTAAATTTCGGCTTCAATTGTGTCCGTCGGGATCTCGGCCTGATCGCCCCAAACCTCGGCCATCGTAAACCGGACACGGTGCAACGGCAGGGCATCAGCCTTCACGCCATAAGCCAATTGTTCAGGGTTATAAAACGGGCCCAACGTGCGTTCAATCAAACCACATTTGCCACGCAAATAGGCCGGGGTGCGGACATGGCCGGGGGGCATATCTGCGCGGACGCGCACCAATTCAGGCATCAGCGGCCTCGCCATACGTTGTGCCGCGCTGCTTCACGTCGGTGATCCGCTGGCCCAGTTCAGAGGTCGTAAACACCCCATCCTCAATCAGGTTTTGCGTAATCGAGGCGATCCAACGCTCGTAATAGCTCATCTCCTCAAAGCTGGACGGCGGCATATCCTCAAGCACACGACGCAGACCATCGACGGTAAAATGCCCCTTGCTGGAACAAATGATCATCAAAGCATCGACGCGCTTTTCCCAAAGGGCAAAGTCATGGCTGGCGTCAGGGATCGGGCCTGCGATATCGCCGCCCATATCGTGCCAACGTCGTCCATCAAAAGGGGCTGTCATATCTGTCATAGGGTTACTTTAGGCAGCAATTTCAAAGCTGTCTATCGGCTATTCCTCGGCCTCCTCGTCATCATCAGATTTTAACGTAATTGTTCCTTCATCTACCAACTCTCGGATTGCTGACGACAGCGCGCGCATCGCTTCTTCCGCAGCTTTGCCCTTGATGGCTCCTTTTTCATTGGCATCTTCGCGGATTTGGGTGGCCATGCGTTGCGAGATATTGGCGAGGATGAACTCTGCGGCCGCCACTAACTCGTTGTCGCCAGAAAGGGCCGCCGCAATCGCGGTCGATAGGTCAGAGGCATCAATGCCACGAATACAGGCGGGCACATCTGTGGGCACAAGCCGAAGGGGGATGTCTTTGAAGGTAAAGATCGCTTTGCGCACGCCATCGGCAAAATTTGGATCGTCTTCGCCTAGCCCCTCAAGGACCGTGTCGCGCGTCAAAGCAGGGCTAGAGTTGAGAATTGCGCCAACCCGCGCAACAGGCGCCTTTTCAAAGGCCACGGTTTTCTTGGTGCAATAGTCATGCACAAGGGCGGTGCCGATACGCTTCACCGCATCAGGCACGATATTCTCGGTCTCTGAAATGGCATAAGTGATGCGCCGCGCCTGATTGCCCGGTAACTTTTCAAGCACTGCGGCCGCTTTTGACACGGGTAGCTTTGACAAGGTCACAGCACAAATCTCGACGCTTTCCGTGTTCATAATTTCAAGAATCACAGTGTCATCGAGTGCGACGATCATCGGCCAAGGGTCGCCGTTTCTGGCGCTGCTCAGGTCTGCACGTAGCCGATTGGCCAGATCAGGGCTCAGGTGCTGTGCCAATGCTTCAATCGCGCTTTCTGTGCCGCCGGGCGCGGACAGGCCAATCGCGCCAAGTTGCGCTGCAAATTCATTGGCGACGGAATGCACCGTTTCGCGATCAACCAATCGAATGGCACCAACTTCATGGGCGAGCAAAACCTGCAACTCTTCGGGCAATTGAGAGAGCTTCAGCTTCCCCCCATCACCGATGAGAAGTTGCACGATCATCGCCGCTTTTCGCTTACGGGTCATCGCAGGCAATTTGGGCCGAGAAAGGGGGGGAGAGAGAGTTGCTTCCATGCCATATGTTCTGGCATGGAATTGCTAAATGAAGCGTGAACAAAGACTTAAGTATGTGTGAATTGCACCGACATCATACGCAACGCGGCCGCTGTTTCGGGCGATAGCGTCTTTAAATCCGTCATTGCCGCATGCATGTTGCCCATCGTTTCACTCAAGATTTTCTGCTCTTGCGCGGTAAACTCGCGGTCCGCACGGGCAAAACTGCCAATACTGCGGCTCCCCTCAACCTCTAATGCGCAAGTTGTTCCGAAATTAAGCCCATATTCGCCTGCGCTTTTTAACACGCCTTTCGAATCGGCCGATGACAGGTCAGACCAACTAATTGCCCCGACATTTTCAAATCCCCACGCGACCGTAGGGTCAGACATCACCAACCCGTTTTGGGAGTAATAATCGAGCCAGTCTTTCGGATAGGTCTGAAAAAGAAAGGTCGGCGTCGTAAACCGAATATGGAAAGCTAACGCATAGCCCGCGCTTGCAATGCCCTTAAGGTCCGCAAGTGAATCGCGGATCGCGATTTGGTTTGCCATTTACTTATTCTTTCTTTGTGGTTGCCAAAGTGGTTGCCAAAGTTGACCCTAACGAAATACTAACAAATTAACAAACGGATTAAGAAGCTAAGGAAATTTACCAAGAAGCAACATGCGTTTTTGTACAGCTTGGTAAGAAAAACTATTTTATGACCCAACGGTTGGATCCAGAGCAACTCCGCATTATTGCGCCCGCAGGGCACTATTTTGCGTTGAGAATCGGCTTTGCTTATCCCGTGGAAGAAGTGAACGAACTCCCGCAAGGCTGGATCGACCATTACACGCTGAACCGATTCATGCTTTTTGATCCCGTGATCCGCTGGGCCTATTCGACCATAGGATGCATGCGCTGGAGCGAACTTGAACAAGATGATCCGCGCAATGTGCTCGGGCAGGCCAAATCTTTTGGGTTGCGCTACGGCGTCGTGGTTTCTGTTTTTGACGGGAACAAGGAAGGCCAGCGATCCTACGGGTCGTTTGCGCGCAATGACCGCGAGTTCGAGGAGCTAGAAGTTAAGTTACTTCAAGCGTTTATGTCCCGCCGTCATGCTGAAATGGCGCCACCACAGAACCTCACTATGGCCGAATTAGAGGCGCTCGGCATGGTCCGCGACGGCAAACGCCTGAAAGAAATCGCACATATACTGGGCGTGACCGAAGGCGCGGTAAAGCAGCGCCTTAAGAACGCAAAACTCAAACTTGGCGCAAAAACCGGCTCCCAAGCCGCCGCCATGGCGAGCCAATACGGCCTCATCTGAGCGTCCCAACTCCTAAAATGGTTAACTAAGACTTAACGCCGATTCGGTATCGAGTGATTGTCGCAGGAATTTGTTACAATCATAAGGTGTAGTGGTATTTTTAACTCGCCACATAGGAGGCGGACATGGAACAAATTACTTTTAACCTCGCGCAACTTCATTTGCATGGAACCGCATTTTTCGATTTTCTCGCACTTCGGAAGCGGTTTTTCGTCGATGAGCTTGGATGGGATATCCCACACGATGATTCGGTGGAGATGGATCAATACGACAATCCGCAGGCCTACTATTCGGTCGTCTTGCGTGATGGAGAGGTCATTGGCGGCGCGCGCGTCATGCCAACGACTGCAAAATGGGGCAACCACACCCACATGCTCCGCGATGCGCTTAAAGGCAAACTGATCGACATCCCGCCAAGCGTGATGAAAGCGGACGTCGAGACAAACGAGATGTGGGAATGTACCCGCCTTGTGATGTCCAATGACGTCGATACCCACGCGGATCGTAGCAAATGCCTCGGCTTGATCGTGCAAGGCTTGGTCGATGTCGCAGCCGAGAAGGGGGCCTCAAACCTGATGTCGCTCTCACCCTTGGCACTGATGCGTGCGCTGCGTCAGCTTGGCTTTGATGCCGAACGGATTGGAGAGCCATATCTCAATGAGGGTGATGGTCGTCGTTATGCTGTGCTGTCGATGCCTGCAAAACGTACTATGCCGCATATTCCTCGGGCGACACACCGTCCACAACCACAGCCGCTTCACGACCATCCGTCGTGTAAGCCGCATATCGATCGGCCTGACGCGGGGGCGTCAGGCCGAATGATCTTTTAGGCTTTGCCAAACACGCGGGCAAAGATCGTATCAACGTGCTTGGTATGATACCCAAGGTCGAACTTTTCTTCGATCTCTTCGGCAGACAGCGCCTTGCGCACATCTGCGTCAGCGAGCAATTCCGTCTTAAAGTCGGCGTTATTATCCCAAACTTTCAAGGCGTTACGCTGCACGTAAGAATAGCTGTCCTCACGGCTCACGCCCGCTTGGGTCAATGCCAGCAGCACGCGCTGCGACATGATCAGGCCGCGGAACTTGTGCATATTCGCCATCATGTTCTCTGGATAGATGATCATTTTCTCGACAACACCCGCCAAACGGTTCAGCGCAAAATCAAGCGTGATTGTCGTGTCTGGGCCAATCGTGCGCTCGACAGAGGAATGCGAGATATCGCGCTCGTGCCACAGTGCGACGTTCTCCATCGCAGGGATCACCGACATACGGACCAGACGCGCCAGACCTGTCAGGTTCTCCGTCAAAATCGGGTTCTTCTTATGCGGCATCGCGGATGAGCCCTTTTGACCGACGCTGAAATACTCAGCACCCTCAAGCACTTCAGTCCGCTGCATGTGGCGGATCTCAGTCGCGATATTTTCGATGCCAGAGGCCACCACACCCAAAGTCGCAAAGAACATCGCATGACGGTCGCGCGGGATGACTTGGGTTGAAATCGGCTCTGGCGTCAGGCCCAGCTTTTCGCAAACATGCTCTTCCACACGTGGATCAACGTTCGCAAACGTGCCAACAGCGCCAGAAATAGCGCCCGTTGCAATCTCTGCGCGCGCATTGATCAGACGCGCACGGTTGCGGTCCATCTCGGCGTAGAAGCGGGCAAATGTCAGGCCCATAGTGGTCGGTTCCGCATGAATACCGTGGGAGCGGCCAATGCGCGGCGTGTCTTTATGCTCCATCGCGCGGGTTTTCAGCGCCGCCAGCAAACGGTCCATATCAGCGAGCAGCAAGTCAGACGCGCGGACCAATTGGACGTTGAAACACGTGTCCAAAACATCCGAAGACGTCATGCCTTGATGTACAAAGCGGGCCATATCAGAACCAACATGCTCGGCCAGATGCGTCAAAAACGCGATAACGTCGTGCTTGGTGACAGCCTCGATCTCGTCAATACGGGCCACATCAAACTCAACGTCTTTGGCTTTCCAAACGGCCTCGGCATTCTCGCGCGGGATCACACCCAGATCGGCCATCGCATCGCAAGCATGCGCCTCGATCTCATACCAGATTTTGAATTTCGTTTCTGGGGACCAGATAGCAACCATGTCGGGGCGGGAATAACGCGGGATCATATGGGCAGACCTTATTTTGTGATTGGGCAGCAGATAGGCTTGGGTCATAAGGGGCAAAACCACATGTCTCAAGGTAAAGAGAGGGAAAACCATCCTTACGCTCACAGATTTCTTAGGTGATTGGCAGATTTCGCGCCAAATCACCGATGCCAAATACGGCCAAGACGGCACAATGACAGGCACAGCCACGTTTTCGCCCAACGGGGCAGGGCTGCTTTACTGCGAAAAAGGCATACTGACCCTTGCGACAGGGGCGCAACTTCAGGCCGAGCGCAGCTACCTTTGGGACACAGCTGGCACCGACATCGCCGTGCGTTTCGCAGACGGAAAACCTTTTCACGGCTTCACGCCAGACGGATCGGCCATCGGCACCAGCCACCTCTGCGGTGCCGATTGGTACAACGTTACCTACGACTTCACCGCTTGGCCCGCATGGTCCGCCACTTGGATCGTGACTGGCCCGCGCAAGGATTACACCTCTGTAACCGCTTACAATCGGCCCTGAGAGCGCAACCAGACTTGCGTGTTGCCGCAACGTCGGGCAAACATAGGCCAAAGCTAACAACAAGGAGAGCGGCATGGCCCTCGCACTGACAGACAAAACCCTCGTAGAAGCGATCTCCCGCAAAGAAGGCAGCTTGAACCTCGCCAAGCAAGCGGCACTTGTGGTCGCTGGTATCGCAGCCCTCGCAATCTCCGCAAAAATCGCCATCCCAATGTGGCCAGTGCCAATCACCATGGGGACATTCGCAGTTCTGACACTCGGTGCGGCTTACGGTCCACGCTTGGGCCTTGTCACAATCCTCGGCTACATGCTGATCGGCATGGCTGGCTTTGACGTTTTCGCAGGTTCCTCTGCTGAGAAATACGGCATGTCTTACATGATGGGCGGCACAGGCGGCTACCTCGCAGGCTACGTTCTTGCGACTTTGGCGCTTGGCTTTGCAGCACGCGCTGGCTGGGATCGCTCATTCGGCAAAATGTCTGTCGCCATGCTTGCTGGCAACGCCCTGATCTACATCCCAGGTCTTGCTTGGTTGGCGTTCATTTTTCCAGCAGAATCCACCTCCACAATTCTCGCGTGGGGCATCACACCATTCCTCATCGGCGACGCATTGAAGCTGGCACTGGCTGCAATGGTTCTTCCAGCGCTCTGGAAAGGCGTTCAGAAGTTCCGCGGCTAAGTCACCGTAAACACGATTGATTAAGGCGCGACCCATAACGGGTCGCGCCTTTTTTCATGGCATCAAACCAATTCCGAAATCACCACAGAGCTATGCTCCAACGTCCGGTGAACAGGGCATTTATCGGCGATCTCTAGCAATCTTTGCTGCTCGTCATCCGTCAAATCCCCCTCCAGATGGATCATCCGCGAGAATACATCGACCTTCTGATCAGCCTTATCACCCGCATCCTGCGCATGGCTTTTGGCATGGCTCACATCCACGCTGACATGCACCAGCGCCATCTTTTTGCGCCGCGCATACATGCGGATCGTCATCGACGTACATGCCCCCAAAGCGGCCGACAAAAACCCGTAAGGCGACATCCCATGATTGGTGCCGCCAAAGCTAATCGGCTCATCCGCCAGCGCATTATGGTTATCGCCCGAGCGGATATCCTGCAAAAACCCGTCAGGGTCCGCCTCAGACACCCGCAAAACACCCTCGGGCAGCGGGTCTTCCACCTCAGTCACTACTTTCGGCAGATATTTCCTGCTCCACGCCGCAATCACTTCTGCCACATATTCCGCATCATCAGGCCGCGTGATCAAGTGATCCGCATCATCCAAACTGACAAAGCTTTTCGGATGCTTTGCTGCCATGAATATCTGCGCCGCATTATCTACGCCCACCACCGCATCGCGGGGGCCATGCAGCACCAGCAGGGCCGCGTGTAAGTTATGGATCGCCTCCTTCATTGATACTGACGACAGATCATCAACAAAGTCTTGAGAAATCCTGAACGGACGCCCACCCAAATCAACCTCAGCCACACCATTCGCCTTAATTTCCGTCAAAGCAGCCGCAAAATTATGGGTCACATGGGTCACATCAGCAGGGGCGCCAATCGTGACCACCGCTTTGATCCCTGCTAGCTGCGCCGTGGCCTTCAACACAGCAGCCCCGCCAAGCGAATGCCCAATCATCAACGTGGGCTGCATATCGCGCGCGCACAGAGCCGCATGCGCCGCCATCAAATCCGCGACATTCGAGGAAAAGCTGGTGTTCTCAAACTCCCCCTCTGGATGGCCCAACCCCTTGAAATAAAACCGCAAAACCGCATAGCCCATCGTCGTCAAACGGGCTGAAATGCGTCGCGCTGCGGTAATATCCTTCGAGCAGGTAAAGCAATGCGCAAAGATCGCCGTCGCCAGATGTGGCCCCTCGGGCATGTCCAATCTCGCGGCCAATTTATGCCCGCCGTGACCTTCAAAAGTAAACCGTTCCGTTTTCATTGCAGTCCCTCGCTTTTCACCTCCAAAATGAGGGCAAAGGGCAGGGGACGCAACGCACCTCGCGGTTTAGTGACCCATCAACGCGGCGTCGTGCGGATATTTCGTCAAATTCTCGAATCCGTCCTCGGTAATCAGCACCTGATCCTCCAGCTTGATCGAGAAATCGCCCCCCTCGGGGCTAATCAACGCCTCAACGCAGAGCGTCATGCCAGCCTCCAGCTCATAGTCAAACGCGCCCTCAACCATCTGGTCAGGATAGGCCACAAGCGGCCATTCATCGCATAGGCCGACACCATGCATCAGGCAGCCGTATTTGAGCGCCTGATACTTATCTGGCAGCTTGTGACAGCCACGGCTGAGGTCTTGCACGTTCACACCAGCCCGCAGCATTTGCATATTGGTTTCAATATGTTCCACGCCGATCTTCATGGCTTCAATCATATCCGCGCGCGGCTTTCTATCGCCAATCCACCACGTGCGGCTGATGTCGATGCAGATGCCGTAGGACCCCACAAGGTCGGTATCAAAGGCCACGATCTCGTTGTTTTGGACGATCCTTTGCCCACATTCCTGAAACCACGGATTGGTGCGCGGGCCCGACGCCAAGAGCCGCGTCTCGATCCATTCACCACCGCGACGGATGTTCTCGGCATGTAAGACCGCCCAGATATCATCCTCGGACATATTGCCATTCGGGACGCCCGCCCGCGCCGCCTTTTCCATCTCGTAACAGGCGACCTCGCAGGCATTGCTGGCACAACGCATCGCTAAAATCTCGTCAGGGCCTTTCACGGATCGGGCTTTCTCGGTCAATTCCTCACCGGGGATCACGTCAAAGCCTTGGGCCTCAAGCGCGCGAAGCCCATGGATCATGATCTTGTCGACCCCAATCCGCATATTGCCACCCGCATGTTCCTTGATCAGATCGACCATCTGGCGCGAGAATTCATCTGCCGCCACATCAATCTTATCGCCACGATCAAAGTAAAACAGATCGGCCCCAGACCGCTGTTCATTCACCAAATGGTTAAAGCGGCTCAGGAACATCGCGTTTTTATAGTCCCACACAACCATATAGCCGTCGGCACAGACCAGACAGGCGCGGAACGCGTTATGGGTGTTCCAAAGCTGCATGTTGGTGCTGTCGGTGGCGTAGCGAATGTTGAGCGGATCAAACATCAAAATACCGCCAAAGCCGCGAGTGTTCACCGCATCAACCAACCGCTTGTGACGAAAGGCACGCATCGCGGGCAAGTCGGGCAGGATAAGCCCAGCCGCCGCCCATTCGTTATATGCAAGCTGCGTCGGCCCAATCTCAACGCGGTCATCATTATTCGGGCTGCCATCGGCAAGCGTCGCGCCACGTGTCGGATCAATCTTGCGGGTATCACGGTAATGGGTCGTCATGTGCAGCCTCCCAAAGTTTCCTTATCGTCGGCTGCACGGGGCATAAAAGTCAGGTCTATTCTCGACATTTCCCAGTCTGATTTTACCGACATGCGGAATCTTGGTGCACGCGCGGTGCACGCTCTGTGCACGGATTGTGACAAACGAAAAAGGGCGCCCGAAGGCGCCCTCTCGTATCTCTCAACTGCGGATTAGCAGCTGTAGTAGTGCTTGTACTCGATTGGGTGTGGTGTCTGCTCGTAGGCATAAACCTCTTCCCATTTGATCGCCATGTAGCCGTCAAGCTGACCCTTGGTGAACACGTCACCCTGCAACAGGTACTCGTGATCTGCTTCCAGCTCGTTGAGTGCTTCACGCAAAGAACCACAAACAGTTGGAATGCCTGCCAATTCTTCTGGTGGCAGGTCGTAGAGGTCTTTGTCAGACGCCGCACCTGGATCGATCTTGTTCTTGATGCCGTCAAGGCCAGCCATCAAGAGAGCCGCAAACGCGAGGTATGGGTTTGCTGCTGGATCTGGAAAACGGGCCTCAACGCGCTTTGCCTTTGGGTTTTCAGCCCAAGGAATACGTACAGCACCCGAACGGTTGGATGCCGAATACGCGCGCAGAACAGGGGCCTCAAAACCAGGAACCAGACGCTTGTAAGAGTTGGTCGTTGGGTTTGTGATCGCGTTCAAGGATTTCGCGTGCTTGAGGATACCGCCGATGAAATACAGCGCTTCCTGTGACAGGTCAGCGTATTTATCGCCTGCGAACAATGGCTTACCATCTTTAAAGATGGACATGTTCACGTGCATACCGCTGCCATTGTCGCCAAAAATCGGCTTTGGCATGAATGTCGCGGATTTGCCGTAGGCCTGTGCCACGTTGTGCACAACATACTTATACTTCTGGATTTCGTCCGCTTGTGTTGTCAGCGTGCCGAAAATCAGACCAAGTTCGTGCTGGCAAGACGCCACTTCGTGGTGGTGCTTGTCAACTTTCATACCCATGCGCTTCATGGTGGAAAGCATCTCGCCGCGCATGTCTTGTGCGTCGTCGATTGGGTTGACTGGGAAGTAACCACCCTTCAGGCCTGGACGGTGGCCCGTGTTGCCCATCTCGAACTCAGCATCAGTGTTCCAAGAGCCGTCAATCGCGTCAACTTGGTAAGATACTTTGTTGACAGAGACCTGAAAACGCACGTCATCAAACACAAAGAATTCAGCTTCTGGGCCGAAATAAGCTGTGTCGCCGATACCTGTGGACTTGAGGTAAGCTTCTGCCTTTTCCGCTGTGCCACGTGGGTCACGGTCGTAGGCTTCGCCAGTGTCTGGCTCAACGACGTTGCAGTGAATGCAGATCGTTTTTTCAGCATAGAACGGGTCCACATAGACGCTTTCGGTGTCTGGGATCAGTTTCATGTCGGACTTGTCGATGGATTTCCAACCGGCGATGGAGGAGCCGTCGAACATGAAGCCTTCTTCAAGGAAGTCTTCGTCCACAAGGTCAGAAACAACAGTTACGTGCTGAAGTTTGCCGCGTGGGTCGGTGAAACGAATGTCGACATAGGCGACTTCTTCGTCTTTCATCAGTTTAAGTACTTTAGCTACAGTCATTGAGGATATCCCTTTTCGAAACTTTAGAATGGGTTAGAGCGCGTCGTCGCCGGATTCACCAGTGCGGATGCGAATGGCTTGTTCAACAGGTGACACAAAAATTTTGCCGTCACCGATTTTATCTGTCTTGGCCGCTGCGATGATCGCTTCGATTGCGCCGTCAACCTGATCGTCCTGTAGGACAACCTCGATTTTTACCTTTGGCAGGAAATCAACAACGTATTCCGCGCCGCGATACAGTTCAGTGTGGCCCTTTTGGCGGCCGAAACCTTTGACTTCGACAACAGACAAACCCTGCACGCCGACGTCTTGAAGTGCTTCTTTCACTTCGTCCAATTTGAATGGCTTAATGATCGCTTCGATCTTTTTCATGGCCGCGACTCCCTTACGGTATCTACTAGGGGCGAAAGACCATCTCTGCGCGGTGGCGGCAATTGTTGGGGCAGGGTGTCGGCGACGTTGGAATTGGAAAATACAACAATTGCCTAATAATTAGGCGGAACGTTGTAAATTGCAGCAAAATGAAAACTTGTGATGGTCATCAACTGGCGATGTCAAAGCAGGGCAAACAAGAACGCAGCATTCACGAGCGTTAGCATCACCCCACCAAATATCGCTATACCATTGGTGACGACATTGACGGGTTTACTATTCAGCGCCGAAATCGCCAACTTGAGGGCTCTCGTCCCTTTATAATCGGGCACGTCTGGGAATAGAAAGGCAATGCCATCGCGCGGGTCGTCGCTCTCTAAGAGGCCCGCGTCGGTCACGATCGTGGACGCGCTTCGCTGCTTCAAAAGGTCAGCCAGTCCCGCGATATCATGCCCAGCCGCAAAGGCCTGCGCCTTGGCCTTATTGTCACGCTGAATTTTTCGCTTTGATTTTATAATAACCATCAGGCGCAGATATGCTTTTTGCAAATCTGCCATTTGTTCGACCGTTGTTGAGGCCCTGAAAGCAAATGCCTTCGCGTCGCCATCTTCAAAGTGATTTCCGAGCCGGTATGCAATAATCAAGTGTGTATCGATTTTTTTGGACTGGTCCCGAGGCGTAGCCAATGCCCGATAATCTTGATCCCAAAGGATATAGTTCAGCATGCCAAAATTGAAAACGTGTCCATCGGCTGAGATTTCGACGGTTGTTTCGTCAACCACGAGCATTGGTTTTTTTCGCGCGATCAAGCCTTTCAGGTGAAATACCAAAGCGATCAGGGCAAATAGGCCCGCAATAAACGCACCTGCGAAAACCCAGATATCATCGTGCTGCGTGTCTTGTGTGAGCGTGTTGAAAAACGCAAAGCCGCCAAATCCCCCAAAGAACACAATACCGTTTACCCAAATCAAATAGAGCGGCAGGTCGACACGCTCCACACGGCCTTTGATTTCGAAGCGTTGTAAATGGGGGGGAGGCGCGTCTAATTTGAATGTTTTTGGCGGCATATATCGAAATCCAAGACAGCTTTGCTATCTGGGGATCGTGACAGAGCCGCGTGGAAAAAGCCACCGCTTGAGGGCGCTGTCCAATCGCATAACGAAAAAACCACCGTGCCTTTTATCAAAGCACGGCAGTCGATTTTGTTAAGCGCGCTTATGCTTATACAGCGGCGGAAACCAACTCAACGCCGTCAGCATAAAGAATGTGCTCACGATCAAAGATGATGTCGAATACTTTCATGTCGCGCGAAGAAAGCTGTGTCAGGAACTCACCGTCCACCAGGCGGCTTGCCTCGACAGTGGCTGCAGCGGCACCAAACAGGGCCTCAGCGCGCCAATCGCGAATGTGAACGCGTGTTCCAGGTGACACCATCATATCGCGATCCGGACGTGTATGACCAAGCGAGCCCGCTTTGATGCGGATCGGCTGCATCTTCACGTCACGTGATTTGATGGCCTTAATAATCGACATGCCTGCATCACGTGTAATGATGCGATCGCCAACGGACAGATGTTCGACTGGAATTTCCCCATCCAGTGTCATGATCGTCGTCTCGGCGCAAATGCCAGATTCGATTGTTTGTGCTGCGACAGCCGTAGCTGTGCGTGTGATAGTTCCCAATTGCTTGGCGTGTTCCCGCTCTTGCTGATTTCTGCCTCAAGTAGTGTCCCCTGAATAAGGCAAGAAAGTGTTACGGTCTCGCCCTTTTTGGGGTCTTTTCAAATGCATTGCCTAAGTGTTGCCATTGTTAGACACTTGGAAACATGGGTAAAATTGCATTAATACCCAGTAAAATAAGGGGTAAGAGGAGGATTTAAGCGAATACAACCAAATCGCATTTACCTCAAATGAGACACAGTTTGCCTTAAGTCGCGGTGTGGCTGCATTTTATCGGCAAAAACAATGCATGCATAATGCTGTGTTTTAGGCCCATTTTTCCTCTCGCATCTTCACGGCGGCTTTGTTAGACAGCGCGCAAAGATCAGCCGAAGTGATTTGGCCGATTTGAATGTGCGGGTGTGGCGGAATTGGTAGACGCACCAGATTTAGGTTCTGGCGCTTATGGCGTGGGGGTTCGAGTCCCTTCACCCGCACCACATTTTTTGAGAAGATAAAGAAGGAAAATCCATGCAGGTTAAAGAGACCCTGAACGAAGGCCTCAAGCGCGGTTACGCGATCACGGTCACTGCGGCTGAACTGGACGCGAAAGTAATCGAAAAGCTGAAAGAAGCGCAGCCCGACGTTGAAATGAAGGGCTTTCGCAAGGGCAAAGTCCCTATGGCGATGATGCGCAAGCAGTTCGGCCCACGCGTTTTGGGCGAAGCGATGCAAGAAGCCATCGACGGCGCGATGCAAGAGCACATGGAGAAATCCGGTGACCGTCCTGCAACGCAGCCAGAAATGAAGATGACCAACCCTGACTGGAAAGAGGGCGAGGACGTGGCTGTAGACGTGTCTTACGAGCGCCTGCCAGACGTGCCGGAAGTCGACTTCAAGGCCATCAAGCTTGACCGCATGAAGGTCGAAGCAGACGAAGAATCGGTCAAAGAAGCGCTCGACAACCTCGCAGCGTCTCCTCAGGCTGTGACATTCGAAGAGAAAAAGGGCGCGGCAAAAGATGGCGACCAAGTTGTTTTCGATTTTGTCGGCAAAGTAGACGGTGAAGCCTTTGAAGGCGGCACTGCTGAAGATTACCCACTGGTTCTTGGCTCCAACTCTTTCATCCCTGGCTTTGAAGATGGCCTGTTGAAAGTGAAAGCTGGTGACGAAAAAGACGTGACAGTGACGTTCCCTGCTGAATACCAAGCAGAGCACCTTGCTGGCAAAGAAGCTGTATTCTCTTGCAAAATCAAAGAAGTTCGCGGCGCGAAAACGCCAACGATGGATGATGAGCTGGCGAAGAAATTCGGCGCAGAAGATCTTGAGGCCCTTAAGAGTCAAATTTCCGAGCGTTTGGAAGCGGAATACGCTGGCGCATCCCGTGCGATTACTAAGCGTGCATTGCTTGACGCTTTGGACAAGGCTGTGTCTTTTGACCTGCCAACTACACTTGTTGAAGCTGAGGCCAACCAGATTGCGCACCAGTTGTGGCATGAAGAGAACCCAGACGTTCAGGGCCATGATCACCCAGAAATCAACCCAACAGACGAGCACAACACATTGGCGCAGCGCCGCGTGAAGTTGGGCTTATTGTTGGCTGATATCGGTCAAAAAGCAGAGGTCAAAGTGACCGATTCTGAAATGACCCAAGCGATCATGAACCAAGCGCGCCAGTACCCTGGTCAAGAGCGTCAATTCTTTGAATTCGTTCAGCAAAACGCGCAATTCCGTCAGCAGCTTCAGGCACCAATGTTTGAGGATAAGGTCGTTGACCACATCCTTGAGGCCGCCACAGTGACTGAAAAAACTGTTAGCAAAGATGACCTGCAAAAGGCCGTTGAGAAGCTCGAAGAAGAGTAAATCTCAAACGATTATTTAGAAGAGGGCGCCCCAATCGGGCGCCCTTTTTTGTTTGTACGATGGCTGCTGCATCGCGGGCGATAGGGCCTATAGTCGAGGTGCTGAAAATTCCCAGTGTGCGACTAAGGGCCGATACCATCCGGATCTATATCACCCACCAAATTGGCTCCGCATCGCCTGATAGATCACCGCCGTTGCCACGTTGGCGAGGTTGAGCGAACGCACCCGTTTGTCGAGCATCGGCAGATGGAACATGCGGTCTTCGAGCCCGTCGAGAATAGCTAACGGTAAGCCTTTGGATTCGCACCCGAAAACCAGATAGGCGTCGTGTTGGTAATCGGGCGCATAGACGCTTTGCGCGCCGTTCTCTTCAAAGAAATACAGGCTATCACGCGGTGGTTTGCGGATATCAAGGAAGTCTTGCCACGTGTCATATTCGCTCAAATGAACGTGCTTCCAATAGTCGGTTCCGGCGCGGCGCACTGACTTTTCATCCAAAGAAAACCCGTAGGGTTTGATCAGGATCAGTTCCAGATTAAGCGCAACACAGGTCCGCCCGATGGCACCAGTGTTGTATGGGATTTCTGGCGTCACCAGTACGATTTTGAGGCTCGATTCAGACATATTGGCAGGCTTTCTTGGTCGAAGTAGGGGGCAGACCCATGAAAAAGGGCCGCGCGATCTCTCGCACGGCCCCTCTAAATTGTTGATAATGCTTAATTAAGCTTCGTCACGCATTGCGTCTTCGTCAACAGCGCCGCCCAAATCGTCGAACAGCTCCTGAATTTCGAATTCTGCTTCTGCTTCTGCTTCTGCAGCCAATTCAGCAACAGATTTACCAGCAGCTTGAAGCTCAGCTTCTTCAACCGAACGTGCAACGTTCATGTTGATGGAAACAGTGACTTCTGGGTGCAGAACGACGTTCACTTCGTGCAAGCCAAGGTCTTTGATTGTGTGGTGAAGCACGATCTGACCTTTGTTGACAGTAAAGCCAGCAGCAGTTGCCGCATCAGCCGCGTCACGTGTTGTAACGGAACCGTAAAGTGCACCAGAATCGGAGGCAGAGCGGATAACGATGAATGTTTCACCGTCGAGCTTTTCGCCCAATGCTTCTGCTTCTTTTTTGGTCTCGAGGTTGCGTGCTTCCATCTGTGCCTTTTCAGCTTCAAAGCGTGCGATGTTCGCAGCGTTGACGCGCAGGGCTTTGCCCTGTGGCAGCAGATAGTTACGTGCGTAACCCTCTTTAACTTTTACGACTTCGCCCATTTGGCCAAGCTTTGCGACGCGCTCAAGTAGAATGATATCCATGATCTGATCCTTACTTTACAGCGTATGGCAGCAGGGCGAGGAAGCGAGCACGCTTGATCGCACGAGCGAGAGCGCGCTGGTTCTTAGCACCAACAGCAGTGATACGGGCAGGTACAATCTTACCGCGCTCAGAAACGTAGCGCTGGAGAAGACGTGTATCTTTATAGTCGATCTTTGGGGCGCCTTCGCCATCAAATGGATCGGACTTACGACGGCGGAAAAATGGTTTAGTAGCCATGATTTACAATCCTATCTAAATTAACGGCGTTCGCGGCGTTCGCCACGATCTGGACGGTCACCACGGTCGCCGCGCTCTTCGCGCTTCTGCATCTGGACAGATGGACCATCTTCATGTGCGTCAACTTTGATTGTCAGAACGCGCATTACGTCGTCATGCAACGCCATCAGACGCTCCATTTCCTGAATAGCAGCCGAAGGTGCATCAGTACGCAAGAAGGCATAGTGGCCTTTTCGGTTCTTGTTGATTTTGTAGGCCATTGTTTTGACGCCCCAATACTCGTGCTCGACGAGTTTGCCGCCGTTGTCAGCGAGGACGGTGCCAAAATGTTCGATAAGGCCTTCAGCTTGCGTGTTGGACAAGTCCTGACGCGCAATCATAACATGCTCATATAGCGGCATGTGTGCTCCATTCATGTTCTCAGCGCATTTCATAGGGCAGGGATATGACTTGCCGTCCCCACCCACGAGAGACTACGCGGTTAAATCTTTACGGCAAGATGGGGCCTTATACATCCATAGGCCTGTGAAGCAAGGGGCAAACGACCATTTCCAAGCGCTTTAACCGACGTCCTTCAGAGGGGAAATTCATATTGGTTAACGTAACCTTAAGGCTGTCATGGGACCGCCGAAATCTCGCGCAGATTAACGGTCAACTTGGCCTCACTTAAGGCAAAGGGAATGCACATGACTGATATTTCAGGTTTTCAAGGGCGTACCGTACCAGTTTCTCAAGGTTTCAACGACATAGCAGACCAATTATTGACTGAAACCTACTGGGGTTTCACCGTCAAGAACACGCAACGCGCGTCATCAATCGTGCAACTGTCACAAGCCGTATCGGTTGTGATGGGTGCTGGGTTCGCAGCGGCCACTCTCGGACTGTGGATTGTTCCATCGGTGGCGTTTCAAACGGATTCTGCGCTCATTCGGGCAGGGGCCAGCGTTTTCTTCGTCATCTTCAGCTTCTTCTTCATCTCCTACGCAAATCGGGGCACTGTTTCTGAGTTGCAAATTGATCTGTCGCTTGGCGAAGTACGCGAAGTTTTGCGACATCGCAGCGGGAGTTCAAGCTTGCTGGCGCATTACGGTTTTGATGCCTTCACCGGGTTAAGTATCGATCGGTCCAGCGGCAGCCCGCTGCAAGTCAAATTGATCTTGCACCACCAAGATGAAGCGCATGATCTTGTCGTCGCAACAGGGAACGAGCCTCAGATTGGCAAGCTATTCGGGCGGCTAGAGCGTGACCTACTGCGGAGCGAAGGATCGCGACCCCTTGCTGCGGTTTCGCCGAAGCCCTTAACTTAACCGGTTCCTGCGCGAACAGGACCTGTTCGCAAGTGCGCAATTGCTCTGAATTTGGTGATGGCCCACATTGCGTCATCACCAATCAGGAGTGCATAACATGTACAAATTAATCTCTGCCGCGGCCCTTCTGGCCGTTCTTTCGACTTCCGCAATTGCCGCACCAGAAGCCTACACACTGGACGCAAGCCACAGCCAGATCGTATTTAACTACAATCACTTGGGTTATTCTACAAGCTACGGCATGTTCTCTGGTTTCAACGGCGAAATCCAATTCGACCAAGAAGATCCAGCTGCATCCTCGGTAACTGTTTCCTTCCCTGTGAAAACCATGCTGACAGGCTGGCAAGAGCGTTTCGATCACTTCATGTCGCCCGACTTTTTTGACGCGACAGACGAAGAGATGGTCACATTCACCTCGACATCTATCGAGGTCACAGGCGAAGGCACTGCATTGATCACTGGCGATCTGACGTTGAACGACGTGACAAAATCTGTCGTGCTTGATGCGAAACTGAACCAAGTAGGCGACCACCCGATGGCTGGCAAACCTTGGGCTGGCTTTGACGCGACAACAACATTGCTGCGCTCTGACTATAACCTTGGTCAGTTTGCGCCGTTTGTGAGCGACGAAGTTGTCGTGAATATCTCGGTTGAGGCGATGAAGGCTGAATAAGTACTTTTAAGTTCTAAAAGAAAAAAGGCCGCGCGTTAATCGCGCGGCCCTTTTTTGTTAACGGGTTGCTGTCAGATTGATCGTCACATCAACACCAAACCCAAGGTTGCTCTCGTCTGCCATGCTTTCGCCAATCGCAAAGTCGCGACGATCCAGCGACACGGTGCCAACCATCGTGGCGGTATCCGCGTCGAGCGTCAGATCAAAGGGTAGTGTGACAGGCACGCGGGCACTTTTTATCGCCAATGTCCCTTCGGCCAGATAGACCCCTTCAAGCTTCACCAAATCGGCGGTGAATGTCGCGATTGGGAATGTCACGAGGTCAAAGAAGTCTTTCCCCATTGCCTGATCGCTGACCGATCCAAGCGTCAACGTCCCGACATTGATCGTTGTCTCGACACTTCCCACGGACCCGGTCGCGTTTTCATCAAACGTAATCGCAGCAGTCCAATCATCGAATTGACCCGTGACCACATTCCCCAATTGCGTGACCGAGATTGCGATTGTGCCGTCATGTACGGTCCATTCCGAACTCACGGTAGATAAGCTGGGGGAAGAGATCGTTTTTTCTTGCCCCAAAATCCCGAATGAAGCCCCGATTCCCGCAACGGCGGCATAGATCGCCAAAGCAATCATGGCGGAGTTTCGGTGCACGCCCTGTGCACGCGCGGTGTACGCATTGTGACCGAACCACATGCGCCGCAAGGTCTCATCTTTGTCAATCACGTGATGCTTCATCGCACCCGCAAAATGCAGCAGGATCGAGACAACCATCACCTTGCTCCAAAGCCAGTGAAGCCCGCCGAAAAAGTCGGAAACTGTTGGATCTACAGGAATAAATGGCAGGTGGTTCGCAAAAGGAATCCAGATCGGCGCAGACGCGGCAGCGGCAGAGTGGTGAATCCAGCCTGTCAGCGGAACCAGCACCAGCGAGATGTAAAGCAGCCAATGCACCACCTCTGCTAACAAAGTCTCAACGCGCCGTTCGGGGTGCAATGGGGCGGGTTTGGTCTGCGTCAATGCGTAGGCAATCCGCGCGAGAGCCACCAAAAACACCGCCACACCCAGTGTTTTGTGCATGGAAAATAGCAGTGTTTTGGTCGCGATTTGCGCGTCCGTCTCGAAGGGCGCATCCGAGGCAAGGATGCCTAACGGAATAATTGACACCACCAATAGCGCCGTAAGCCAATGAAATATCTTGGTTTTTGTGGAATAAGCAGTCTCGGTCATAGCCGTCATCTTTCTCATAGGAATGTTAAGTTAACCCTAAATTGCCTGCGCTTTTTGCGAAACACGCACCTGCGCTCAATCCCTGTGCATCTTTGCATTACCTTGTGTCAGCTACATACAGCGGTTAATCCTTTGACAAAGCAAAGAACAAGGAGAAGTCCTCATGCGGGCATTTGTATTTCCAGGGCAGGGCGCTCAGACCATTGGGATGGGTAAGGCGCTTGCCGATGCTTACCCCAGCGCGCGGGCCGTTTTTGACGAGGTCGACGAGGCCTTGGGCGAGAAGCTTTCCACGCTGATTTGGGAGGGTGATATCGCTGATTTGACCCTGACGAAAAACGCGCAACCTGCTCTTATGGCAACATCTTTGGCCGCGATGCGGGCCTTGGAATCAGAAGGCGTTACAATCGATATGGCATCGTTTGTGGCAGGTCACTCGCTTGGCGAATATTCCGCCCTCGCTGCCTCTGGCGCGTTAACGATTGCCGACACAGCCCGCCTTTTGCGCATCCGCGGCACCGCAATGCAAGAAGCCGTCCCCGTCGGAGTGGGCGCGATGGCGGCCCTTTTGGGGCTTGATTTCGAGACGGCGCAGGCCGTGGCCGAGGAGGCTGCACAGGGCGAGGTTTGCCAAGCAGCTAATGACAATGATCCGAGCCAAGTTGTTGTTTCTGGGCATAAAGATGCGGTTGAGCGGGCCTTGGTGATTGCCAAGGAGAAGGGCGCAAAGCGTGCGCTTTTGCTACCTGTTTCCGCGCCATTCCACTGCGCTTTGATGGCACCTGCTGCGTCCGTCATGGCCGAAGCGCTTGACGACGTAAATATTAATGCGCCTGCCGTGCCATTGGTGGCAAATGTGATCGCTTCGGCGGTTTCAGACCCGACACGGATTCGCGCATTGCTTGTGGATCAGGTGACGGGCTCTGTGCGCTGGCGCGAGAGCGTTTTGTATATGGCAAAACAAGGGGTTACCGAAGTTTGGGAGATTGGCGCAGGCAAAGCCTTGATCGGCATGATCCGCCGCATTGATAAAGACCTCACCACGGGTGCCGTTGGCGCGCCTGATGATATTGCAGCGGCTGTGGCCGCAATGACTGCCGCTTAAGCGGAAAGGGATATAGATGTTTGATTTAACAGGTAAAAATGCACTCGTGACTGGCGCCTCTGGCGGCATTGGCGGGGCAATCGCAAAGGCGCTGCATGCTCAAGGCGCAACTGTTGCGCTATCTGGTACACGCGTTGAACCGCTTGAGGCATTGGCTACTGAGCTTGGCAGCCGAGCCCATGTTCTGCCGTGTAACCTCAGCGATGCGGAAGCCGTAAATGCTCTGCCAAAACAAGCGGTTGAGGCGATGGGATCACTGGATATTTTGGTCAATAACGCAGGCATCACCCGTGATAACCTGTTCATGCGTATGTCGGATGATGAATGGTCAAGCGTTTTGGACGTGAACCTGACGTCGACAATGCGCCTATGCAAAGGGGCGATCCGTGGCATGATGAAGGCGCGTTGGGGCCGAATTATCAATATTTCCTCGGTGGTTGGCGCAACGGGTAACCCCGGGCAAGCGAACTATGCCGCATCCAAGGCCGGTATGGTCGGCATGTCAAAATCCATCGCCTATGAGGTCGCAAGCCGTGGGATTACGGTGAATTGCGTGGCCCCTGGATTTATTACGACGGCGATGACAGAAAAGCTGACGGATGATCAAAAATCGGGTATTTTGACGAATGTGCCAGCAGGACGCATGGGCGATTCTGATGAAATTGCAGCCGCTGTTGTCTATCTGGCCAGCGTTGAGGCTGCTTACGTTACAGGGGCGACTTTGCATGTGAACGGTGGTATGGCCATGTTCTAAAGGGTGGCAACACCCGAAGTGTGGAAAGCGTTTGCCTGAGGTGAAATTCCTGTTATAGCCCACGCAGATCGTTGAGAGGCGCACCTAACGTGACGTAAGTTGCGGAGTTGCAAGTTTCGGAAAGCGCCCTTAAATGGGCAAACGTGCTGCCCCTCGGGGCAATCAAACTGGGCGAAAGCCTGAAAAGAACTCAGGGTGTGAACCCAGAAAAAACGTGAGGAATTTGACATGAGCGACGTCGCAGATCGTGTACGTAAGATCGTAGTAGAGCACCTTGGTGTGGAAGAAGACAAAGTTGTCGAATCCGCATCGTTCATCGATGATCTGGGTGCAGACAGCCTTGATACAGTTGAACTGGTTATGGCTTTTGAAGAAGAGTTTGGCATCGAGATCCCAGACGACGCAGCCGAGACTATCCAGTCCTTTGGTGACGCCGTTAAGTTCATCACTGAAGCTCAGTAAGCTTAATATTAATTTCAAAAAACGGCGTTCTTTCGGGGGCGCCGTTTTTTATTGCCTATTTTGCGGTGAACAGAGAGTTTCAACGAAAGCACTGCGCAGGGGGGTATGAAATCGTACCCCGAGGTAGTGTGGATTGTGCCAGCTGACCTTTGCCTTGTACCACGTGTTTATGATCCATACTTCGACAGTGTGTTCGTTGTCTTCGACATCGATTTGGATTTTTGCACCATTGCAACTGATGTCGAGAATGACCGCGCGTTTGGTCATGTGTCCGTAGTTGATTTGGGTCTCGATGTAGCAATGAAACCGCTTTGATCGCCGCTTTTTGCGGTTGCGCCACGCGACGCCAAACGCATAAACTCGAAATCCTACTGCCAAGAAGAGCACGATAGCGGCCAGTACTGTCGCACTCCCTGTGAAGGTGATCTTGCGTGCACCTTGATCTTGTTTGATGGAGGATGTGACTCTTTGGGTTCCGTTTGATGTGCCTTCGGAGGTCTGTTGGTTGCACCGCAACCGCGGTAAAATGCGCCCGACCACCTCTTGCTGAGGTGCGAAGCTGGGCCTCGCAAAATAGTTTTCCACCATGTTCACATCTCGTTTGACCAAAATGAGGGCCAATTGTTGGGCGTAAGTCATGTAGGACTCGAGTGTGGCAACCTCAAATGTGGATAGTTTTCCGCCATGGGCGGATTTGATTTGATCACCATCAAGGCGCGCCACCTCACTCACCAAGAGTGCCGCGTCGCGTGATGCAAAGCGGTTGTCACCTGCGCTGGCGAGCCGCATTTCTGCAAATTGAATGCGCTCAATGGCGTCGAAGACCGAACAATTCACCTCAGCCTCTGCCCGAAACGGCAGGATACATAGAATTATTATCATGACTAAGTGGTTGAGGCGCATTGCGTTCTTTCCCAGTGGTTAGCGAACCCTATGCAAAACTGGTTAAGGTGGAATGAAACTTTGTGCCCCGAGGCGCTCAAACGCCTTGCTGCTCTTGCCCCTGAGCTATTCGCTGGGTTATCAAAGCTGTGAAAGCCGCAAAAAAGGTGAGGGCAAAATATGCGTCGAGTAGTAGTCACAGGATTAGGTTTGGTCACGCCGCTGGCGGATGGCGTCGAGGAAAGCTGGAAGCGCCTTCTTGCCGGGCAGTCTGGTGCTGGGCCGATCACGAGTTTTGATGCGAGCGCGCTGGCGACGACTTATGCCTGCGAAGTTCCGCGTGGCGACGGGTCTGACGGTACGTTTAACCCAGATACTTATATGGCGCCGAAGGATCAGCGTAAGGTTGATGATTTCATCCTGTTCGGGATTGCGGCAGCTCAGCAGGCTGTTGAGGATTCTGGCTGGATGCCGACCGAAGAGGCTGATTTGGTCCGCACAGGTGTGCTGATTGGCTCTGGCATTGGTGGCTTGAAGTCGATTGCCGAGACCGCCGTGATGATTAAGGAAAAGGGTCCGCGTCGCGTGTCGCCGTTCTTTATTCCCGGTGCATTGATCAACTTGATCTCTGGTCAGGTTGGTATTCGCTATGGATTTAAAGGTCCGAACCATTCGGTTGTGACGGCTTGTTCGACAGGTGCCCATGCAATTGGTGATGCGACCCGTTTGATTAAGTATGGCAACGCCGACGTGATGGTTGCTGGTGGTGCAGAGGCTGCGATCTGTGAGATTGGCATTGCGGGCTTTAACGCCTGTAAGGCGCTGTCGACTAAGCGTGCGGATGATCCGACGAAGGCATCGCGCCCATATGATGCAGACCGTGATGGGTTCGTCATGGGCGAGGGCGCTGGCGTTGTTGTGCTGGAAGAGTACGAGCACGCCAAGGCGCGTGGCGCGAAGATTTACGCGGAAGTGATCGGTTACGGCCTGTCGGGTGACGCCTATCACATCACAGCCCCATCCGAGAGCGGTGAAGGTGGTGAGCGCTCCATGCGGATGGCGCTGGATGACGCGGGGCTGACACCTGCGGATATCGACTACATCAACGCGCATGGCACATCGACGATGGCGGACACCATCGAATTGGGCGCTGTTGAGCGCATGATGGGTGATGCGGCAGGCAAGGTCACGATGTCATCGACGAAGTCTGCCACTGGTCACCTTTTGGGGGCTGCAGGTGCGATTGAGGCTGTGTTCTCGATCTTGGCTATTCGCGATCAGGTGGCACCGCCAACGATCAACCTTGATAATGTCGCTGTTGAGACAAAGGTCGATCTGGCCCCAAATGCCAAGCGTGAGCGCAAGATCAATGTGGCCTTGTCGAACTCGTTTGGCTTTGGCGGCACGAATGCCAGCGTTCTGTTCGGAAAGCTTGATTGATGTGGCGTCACATTGCGTCTAACGCGCTGACGTTTTTCATTGTTCTGCTGTTTTTGTTTGCCGGCGGCATTAGTTTTGCCGTTAAAAAGTACAGTGCTGCCGGTCCTTTGGAACAGGCGATCTGTTTGCAGGTCAAGAGTGGTGCGAACATGCGTGCCGTCGCACTTGATTTGCAGGTTCAGGGGGCTGTTGCTTCGGCCAATGTTTTACGGATTGGTGCCGATTATGCCGACAAAACGGGCCAGTTGAAGGCGGGGAGCTTTCTTGTTCCTGAAAAAGCCTCGATGGAAGAGATCGTTGATATCGTCACCCGTGGCGGTGCAAACACCTGCGGGACCGAGGTAGTTTTCCGTATCGGCGTGACGCAGAGCGATATTTTGGTGCGTGAGTTAGACCCTGCGACGAACCGCTTTATCGAGGTTGCGAAGTTTGACCCGACGGTTGAGGAAACGCCCGAGGAATATACGTCGACAGTTGCTGATGCTGATACGTTGTTCCGATTAGCTGTGGCTGAAGGTGTGACAAGCTGGCAAGTTGTCGATGCGATGTCGCGGGTTGAGTTGCTTGAGGTCGACACGACTGAGGTGCCCGCGGAGGGTATTTTGGCGCCTGATAGCTATGATTTCAAGAAAGGCACGGCAGTTTCATCGCTTTTGGAGCGGATGGAATCCAGCCAATCGCGCATTTTGGCCGAAGCATGGGCTGGCCGTGTTGACGGGTTGCCATTGGCGACACCTGAAGAGGCGTTGATTTTGGCGAGTTTGATTGAGAAGGAAACTGGGGTGCCGACGGAACGTCGTCAGGTGGCCAGCGTCTTTGTCAACCGTTTGAACCAAGGGATTAAGCTGCAAACGGACCCTGCTGTTATCTACGGGATTACCAAGGGCGAGGGCGTTTTGGGCCGTGGTTTGCGCCGGAGCGAATTGAACCGCGAGACGCCTTGGAACACCTATCAGATCCCCGCATTGCCGCCGACACCGATTGCGAACCCAGGGCGGGCGAGTATTGAAGCGGCCCTTGATCCAGACACGACAGAGTTTATCTTCTTTGTGGCGGACGGCACTGGTGGGCATGCGTTTGCCGTGACCTTGGCGGATCATAACCGCAATGTGGCCGAGTGGCGCAAGATCGAAGCGGCTGCTGCAGCGGCGGCGGCTGACGGCGGTTAAACACCTGTAAAAGTGTAGATTTTCTGAATGGGGCGTCCGATGGGGCGCCCCGTTTGTTTTGACTTTTGGCCTATTTTCAGATAGTGTGAACAGCATGCTAGGGGGCCCAAGTGGTGGTGAAATTACGCACCTCAACTGGCCTTTCGACTGTATCGGACCAACCCCTTACAGATGAGTACTCCATGAGTAAAAACAAAGCGCCTTTGCCGTTTGGCGAAGAAGATGAGGCGACACGTGCCGCCGTTTTAGCACGCCTCTTTCATCGGATGTCGGTCACATTAGACCTGATGATGACAGAGTTTGAGACCAGTAAAGACGTTTCTCCAAAACCTATCCTTTCAAAAATTATCGAGCTTCAGTCCGTGCATTTTGCTGTTCTGAAGGCGCAGGAGGCATTTCTTGAAAAATTCCATTCCGACGAAGAAAGAGGTGGTCGCGGGAATTTGGACCAGTCGTTAAGGTGGATCGCATGAAGAAAGTGATGATCCAAAATGACAAAAAGAAAGAACCATTCGCCCGATTTCAAAGCCAAGGTTGCGCTTGAAG
>Ga0102821_1000006_pt1 | contig 99899 bp, 79 predicted proteins | sample ColrivemetaGS715_FD_78194 | JGI IMG/M metagenome (GOLD analysis project Ga0102821, IMG submission 78194) | Estuarine microbial communities from the Columbia River estuary - Ebb tide non-ETM metaG S.715 | ecosystem: Environmental > Aquatic > Marine > Intertidal zone > Estuary | place: USA... | reverse complement strand
TGTAGGCAGAGCTCGCGTGTAGGGCAAATAATGACCCCTTGTGGCAGGCGTGCTGCGTTATCAATGTTATTAATCAACGGCAAACCGAATGCGGCCGTTTTACCTGTACCGGTCTGCGCCAGACCGACAAAATCGCAATCTTCTCCTAATAGATAGGGAATTGCTTGTTCCTGGATGGGGGTCGGTGCTTCAAAACCCAATTCTGTCAACGACTTCAGCACCTCTCGCCTTAATCCCAGTTCTTCAAATGTCATGTATTCTTTTTAAAATTAGGTGCAAAGGTACGTATATTACAAGGATTTAATGTTAATAAGTTGATTGATAGTGTTAAAAAAAATAAATCCCTAAACTTTTTGCGCAGAAAATTGTATGTCGCGGCGTTTGCAACGCTCTTGAATTCGTAATCATCTGATTTAGAATAAGCAAGGCTTTACCCTTAATAGAACTGGTGCTGAGGTTGGTAATTTGTGAAAGAACGAAGGGTGTTTTAAAATGATGACAAACGATATTGGCAAGTAAATAGGTACAGGCCCTGCTTATTATTTTGCATCTGCGAATTGCACTGTAACATTAGCTTTATTATAACTGTTACTTTTCGATGCATCTGTTAACCAATTGAAATCATAGTAAATAAAAATACGATCCCATTGTGGTTCCATGATTTGATTCCAGTGTGCAGCACATGTATTATAGCCATATCCTGCTGTAAAAAATTTATCAACAATTTGTTTAATCGTAACTGGCTTCGGATTTTGTCCAGGACGAACAGAGATGTTATTAAACATAGTGATCAATCCTTCACTAAATAAATTATACTTAGTATACCCAACTAACGACTTAGCACGATCTGCAAAATTTAATTCAACAAAATTAAGAACATCTATATCTTCAGTATGTTCTGATGTTTTTGTTAAACGCTGGTATACAACATGATGATATGTCATCGGACGAAGAGTTTCATCCCAAATTAAAGGTGCAGCTCCTTGCTGTTTTCGATAATAATTAAAACGATCAACAATAAATCGTTCGATTGCACAACGCGTTAAACTATCATATTTAGTTATGGTACTTGTTTCTCTTTTACCGAAATAAACATTATTATTAACTAATTTAGATACATCGTTAACGGCATATACATTTTGCGCATATGTAATATTGTTAAAAACTAAAAATGCTACGATTAAAATATTTTTCATCTCTCTTTTATTTTATGTCTGAAATGCTGGAAAACATTTGAAGTATTGTCGACAATAAAAATAAAAATACAAATTGAAAGTGAATCATCGCTTAGAATGCACTTTTTTATAACATCCTTTTGATATATTTCCTAATTTAAATCCATGAAATTACATTTCATTTATATCGTTTTAATGCAACTTTTGATTGCTGGGGCTTTCAATGCTCAACGCGTCTTTCCACTCTTTGAGGACCTCTCTGTTGATTCTGTATTGAAGCCCAAAGCATGGGCTTCAAAGATATCATTTGACCCTATCTCTCAACACTTGTTTTATACCACCTCCGGGGGCAATATTTATGAAGTTTTTGAAAATACAAAGTCGGACACGCTGCGCTTTTCAGTACTAGACCATGGCATCCAAAAAGTGCAAGGTCTTTGCTTTGTCGACAGTACCTTGTTTTTATCGGGCAACATTTGGTACACCAATACGGGAATTGGCATGGTGGTAAAAGGCGTTTTACAGCCAAGTGGGAGCAGAATTTGGAGCACCGTTTTAAGTACCTCCGCCTACCCCACAAGTAGCTCGAGTGGCGACCACGGTTTTACGGGAATAACTGCAGATCCTCAAAAGGAATATTTATACTTCTCAGGTGGTTCAAGAACTTCTTTTGGGGAAATAGAAACCAATAATGGCCTGTATCCTGGAATGCGTGAACAAGCACTCACAAGCAAAATTTTTCGGATCCCAATAGATGCCACGAATATCTTTCTGATTAACGACTCATTAGCGCTACAAAACAGCGGCTATGTGTTTGCGGAAGGCACCCGAAACGCCTACTCCATGGCTTTTAATGAACAAAATCATCTTATTGCAATAGACAACGCTGGTGAACGAGATGACCCAGAAGAACTCAACTGGATTAAACAAGGGCAGCACTATGGGTTCCCGTGGCGCATTGGTGGGAATTCCAACCCACTCAGCGACCCTGCTTACGATGCCACTCAAGACCCACTCATCAATCCTACAAATAGCGCATTTTTAGCTGGGCATTTTCAAGCAGACCCTCAATTTCCAACAGCACCAACAGGTGTGATTTTCACTGAACCTATTGCCAACTATGGCGATGCTGCCGACTATTATAAAGATGAAAATACGGGTCAAATTCAGAAGGCCAGTGAAAGTGGTCTACCCATACGCACTTTTACGGCTCATCGTTCTCCTTTGGGACTTGTCATTGACAAAAATCATGAAATTGGCGGCGCCTACACCGGCAATGGTTTTGTCTTGAGTTTTATGCCCGGCGGCGACAGCACGGGTTACACGCCACTTTCTCCATGGGGTACAGCTTGTCCGTTTGTGGATCCGTCGAGAGAGCTCGTGATGTTGCGCTTTTCTTTGGATACAATCAACCAAGCCTATTCTATTCACACTTCTAATATTATTTCAGGCTTTTATCTTCCTGTAGATGCGATTCAAGTTGGCCATGCTATTTATGTCATTGAAAACAACGGAGAACTCTGGAAAATCAACTTTCCACAAGCACAAGTTCCTCCTGCTGGATTCGCTTCAGATAACTTCGTGTATCCCAACCCTGTAAATAGTTTTTTAAATCTCTACTATCCAAATCCCAATCAGCAAAGTCGTTATTTTGAGTTAGTAAGTTTGGATGGAAAGATCGTATATGAGTCAAATGAATTCATGTCAGAATTTTACACAAGTGATATTTCAAACATATCTCAAGGAGGATATTATCTTCGACTCATCTCTGGAGGTGATCTAATCGCAAGGCAAAAGATTATCATTAATTAAGCCTTCAAGCAACTTGTAACCGTTATTTTTCTATTTTTGAACACTTTTAAACGAAAATCAAATTATGCAACTCAGCGGTATCATTGCTATTTCAGGAAGACCAGGTCTTTTTAAGGTCATTGCTCAAGGTAAAAACAGTGTTATTGTCGAATCAATGATTGACAAAAAACGATTCCCGGCTTATGCCACAGAACGCATCTCAACCTTGGATGACATTAGTGTATTTACTTACGAAGAGGACGTCAAACTGACTGATATTTTTGCTAAAATGCTCGAGCTGTATCCGACTGAGGCGCCGTCGCACAAAGCGGACATGAAAGAATTGGAGGCGGCATTAGCACAGTTTTTGCCAAACTGGGATCAAGACCGCGTATATCCTTCAGACGTGCGCAAACTTTTCCAGTGGTACAACTTATTGCTAAAAGCCGGATCTTTTGAAACTGCAGCTGCAGAAGAAGCTACAGCGGCAAAAGAAGTGAAGGCCCTAAAAGCTGAAACTGCGAAGAAGAAAGCACCAAGTGCAGCGCCTTCAGCCAAAGCAGCCAAGCCTGCCGCACCTAAGAAACCAACAGCCGTTAAGACCGGTTCTTCTAGAGGAAAATAACATGAAAATTCAAAAAGCAGCGCGCCAGTTTCTACCCGAAGACCTGGCCATCACCGATTTCACTGTACTCTCCCCCTTTTTCGAAAACTTGCTATCCAGGGAAATTTTGACGAGCGCTGATTTCGATCAATGGCTCAAAGACCGTTCAGAACTTGATGCAGTGTTAGAGGAAGATCTAGCTTGGCGATATATTCGCATGAGTATAGATACCACAAAAGTCGAATTGCGAGATGCTTACACGCTATTTGTGACTCAAATTCAGCCAAAACTTGCTCCGCTGGAAGACCAACTCAATCAGAAGTTGATGTCGCTTCCTTTTGCCCATGAAAAAACAGACGCCGCTCATCAAATCTATTTCAGAAGTGTGCAAAGTGCGCTCGATTTATACCGCGAAGAAAATATTGCCATTGAAGCCGCTCTAAATGAGGAGGCACAGCAATTTGGTGCGATAAGTGCAGCTCAAAGTGTAGATTATAATGGTGAAAAACTTACCATGCAACAAGCTGCACTCCTACTCAAAGAGCAAGACGAAGAACTTCGCAAAAACATTTTTGATCAAATTGCAGAGGTGCGAAGAAAAGACCGTAACCAACTAGATAGTTTGTTTTCTTCTTTAATTCAAAAAAGACACCAAGTAGCACTTAATGCGGGATTCAACAATTTTCGTGATTACAAATTTGCGGCCATGGGGCGCTATGATTATACGAAAGAAGACTGCTTTGCTTTTCACGACTCTATCAAATTGCATATTGTACCGCTGGTCAAAGAAATACAGCTACAACGCCTTCAAAAATTAGGAAAGTCAGCATTCAAACCATGGGATTTAGATGTAGATCCGGAAGGAAAACCCGCACTTAAACCATTCAAGGATGGTAGCGAAATGTTGCGCGGTACGATCGCAATGTTTGAACGAATAGACCCCTATTTTGGAGAATGTCTCCGTGTAATGCATGAACTTGGTCACCTTGACCTTGACTCAAAGCCAGGAAAAGCTCCTGGAGGCTATAATTATCCGCTGTATGAAATTGGCGTCCCTTTTATTTTTATGAACGCAGTGGGTACGCAGCGAGATTTGGAGACAATGGTGCATGAAGGAGGACATGCTATTCACTCTTTTTTAAGTCGAAACCTTTCCCTTACAGCATTTAAAAACTTACCCTCTGAAGTAGCCGAATTGGCATCGATGTCTATGGAATTATTGAGCATGCCGCAATGGTCCGAGTTTTATGATTCTACTGCACACAAGCGCGCTATGCGCGAACAACTAGAGGGAACGCTTAAAGTGCTACCTTGGATAGCTCAAATTGATGCATTTCAGCACTGGATTTATGAAAATCCAAATCATACGTTATCGGAACGCTCTGCTTATTGGCTCCAACTTTCAACAGATTTTGGCACTGGCCTCACCAACTGGGATGGCTACGAAGACTTAGTCCAATCTTCTTGGCAGCGTCAACTTCATTTGTTTGAAGTTCCATTCTACTATATTGAGTATGGGATTGCTCAGCTCGGTGCGCTCGGCGTCTGGAAAAACAGCCTTGAAAATTATCCTAATGCAATTGAAAAGTACAGAAAGGCCCTTGCACTTGGTTATACTGAACCTATGACTAAAATTTATGAGACTGCAGGTGTGTCCTTTGATTTTTCCTCAGAGCGCCTTCAAACGTTGTCCAACTTTATTGGTCAAGAGTTGAAAAAAATGAATTAGTTGCAAACGTATTATACAGCAATAAAAAAAACTCTTTATATTTGCACCCGCACAAGGCGAGATAGCTCAGTTGGTTAGAGCGTAGGATTCATAACCCTAAGGTCCCGAGTTCAACTCTCGGTCTCGCTACATTAAAGCCCAGTTTCAACTGGGCTTTTTTTATCTACTTTTAGCCCATGATTTTTCGGATTTCATTGTTGATATGCGGCTTCTCGATCCTTATAAGTGCGAAAGCTCAAAACTTTTCTATTGAATTTCATCAGCAAGAACTGACCATACAACCAGATTCCTTAGGAAGGGTTTATCTGAAGAAGTTGCCATTTGAGGTGTATACTACACTTGATCATCTTGACGGAGTTTTTATTAATTGTTCGCAAGAAAGCACTGTTTATTACGGTGCACTCCAAGGTCAAATCCCCGATTTTGAAAAAGTAGGATGGAAAGTTAGTGTAGAGGCTGCTTTCAATGAAGATCGTGAACTATTTATTCAAAGCCAAGACAGTTATTGCTATTGGTTTTATGACCCTAAAAATTATGATTGGCATCGTTTTGATCCAGTGATCATTCGAAAGGGAAAAGTAATTACCGGCACCAAGCAAATCATACAATTTTATCAGATAGAGGAGAAAAGGACTATTCCAGTTAGTGATATTGTATGGCCATTATATCTCAGTTGCTTCTCAGTAAAGGGATCATTTAAAGAAAAAAATGCAGTTTTGAATCAAGTGCAAACTTTTCAACTCATTTTTAAAGACTAGGGAAGTCTTCTTGGATGCATCTTGCCACTATTTGAGCACTATTAATTGCTAAAGGTATACCTCCTCCTGGATGTACGGTTACACCTGCAAAATATAGCCCTTTCAACTTTTTTGAAAAATTTGGATGCCTGAGAAAAGCGGAGAAGACATTATTAGAAGCATTGCCATAAATCGATCCTTGCTTACCGCTGTATCGCTCGTCAATTAATCGAGGTTCATTGATTTGCTCAACCTCCATAAAAGGTTCTATATCGAGCGCCAAGGAGTTGGAAAGTTTGGCTATTATTCTTTTGCGTAAAAGTTGAATTTCATTATCCCAATCTTGACCTACATTAATGGGCGCATTGACCATCACAAACCAATTTTCTTTTCCAGCTGGGGCATCTGCAGTTTCTATCTTAGATGAGATGTGAACATAGATCGTGGGGTCTGAATACAGCGTTTTGGTTTCAAAAAGGGCCTTAAATTCTGCTTGGTAATCCGCTGCAAAGAAAATATTATGGACTCCTAATTGATCAAAAGAACGAGCCATCCCCCAATAAAAAACAACCGCCGAACTGGATTTCTCTTGCTTGAGTAAAAATCGAGGCGGTTTAATAGTTGGCAACAAGCGTTCATAAGTGTAATGAATATCCATATTTGACACAACAAGATCAAATGCATAGGTCCCCTTGGAGGTCTTTAAGCCTTGAATGCTTTGTTTTTGTAGCAGGATTTCAAGTACCCGTTCATTGGTTTTAAATTTAACACCGTGTGCAAGTGCCAATTGATGTGCACGACGTGTAATCTGAACCATTCCTCCTACGGGCAGTGCGGGACCGTCATTAAATTCCAACTGAGAAATGATGTTCAGCATTGCCGGTGCTAAATAAGGGGAACTACCATTGTAGGTTGCTAAGCGATCAAAAATTTGAACTGTTTTAGGATTTACAAATGACTGCTGGTTTTGGCTGTGCATCGTTTGATGCAGGCCGTATTGAAAAAGTCTAGATAAAGCCTTGAATAACGGTTTGGCAAACAAATGCTTGAATCGATGCAATGAAATTTGAATGAATACCGGATAAATAGTTTTGTAATTGGCTTCCATTTTGGTAAGAAATCTCTGAGCAGCAAGCTCATCTTCTCCTAATTCAGCATGAAGTACCTGTGCCACACGCTCTTTGCCAGTTGGTATCAAAACTTTCTGACCATCATTGAAGAAATAACGACAAGATTCAGTTAGCAAATGAAAAGCGAATTCCTGTTCTGGATCTAGTGACTTTAATAGGTTCTGCACTAACAAAGGTTCCGTAAAAACAGATGGCCCCATATCAAATCGGAAGTCACCAATTCTTTGTTCGACAATTTTCCCACCAATTTGATCATTGGATTCAAAGACCGTTACATCTAAACCTAATCGCGTGAGCTCAATAGCACTAGCCAAGGCTCCAATTCCAGAACCAATGATTCCTACTTTCATTTGCATATTACAAAATTCAGCCAAAAATGTTCTTGAAACCTAGTACAGACGGACAATTTAGGCCGCTTTATCAACAAATTAGCTATTTTTTCAACATTTTTGCACTTTTTTTTACCTGAATCCTTTGATGGCATTGATATTCCGATATATTTGTTACGATAATTAATTTCTAACTAATTAAAACTAACTTATTATGAACAAGGCTGAATTGATTGACGCAATCGCAGCGTCTGCAGGATTGTCAAAAGCTGATGCAAAACGTGCATTGGATGGTTTCGTAAGCGCAACAACTGGCGCTTTAGCTAAAGGAGATTCTATCTCTTTAGTAGGTTTCGGTTCTTTTGGTATTTCTAAAAGAAACGCACGCAATGGTCGCAACCCAAAAACTGGTGCTGTAATCCAAATTGCTGCTAAGAACACTGTTCGCTTCAAGGCTGGTGCAGACCTATCTAAAAGCGTAAACTAATTTAGATCAACTGAAATAAAAAAGGGCTGTCTCAATGAGACGGCCCTTTTTTATTGTAATCAATTTCATTAAAAAAATACGATTTTCAAGTGGCGGGCTGTTTTGGGATCAATTTCCAAAACAAGCGCGGAAAGAACCGTTTCAAGAAAACGGCTAATAACTCCTTTCCACCTATCAAGACTTCCCTTTTCCTTTGTGATAAAGCTAGCAGCATCAGCCTTACACATTCTTCTACAGGCATTCCTGTTGCCTGATTATGGTCCATAGCACCATGTGCATGACCACTTCCCGTAAGCGCGCTTTTAGAGATCGGCGTGTTGATTTTGCCTGGAAAGGCAAGAGTTACACTAATGCCATTTGGTGCCTCTTCCATTGCCAAACTCTCATAGTAACCAACAAGGGCTGCTTTCGATGCACTGTAAATGGAACGTAGATGAAAACCAAATTTACCAGCTATACTACTCACCACTAAGAATTGACCACTATTTTGAGCGCGAAAAATGGGCAGAACAGCTTTTGCCAGGGCAATATTTCCAAAAAAATTGACCTCCATGAGTTGTCGATTGACCTCCATATTCGTATCATTTGCGCTTGCACGTTGAGAAACACCGCCGTTATTGATGAGTATGTCTAACCTTCCATATTTTGCAATTATCTTGTCAGTGTAAATGGACGTATTTTCTATTGCACTTAAATCCAAAGGCAAGACAAGGTGAGCCTCGCTATTGAACAAAGCTGCTTTCAAACCCTCTAATTTTGATTGATTGCGCGATGATAAAATCAAATATGCGCCATAACTAGCTAATTGCTGTGCTAAGTTTTCACCAATTCCAGAGGAAGCGCCAGTGATCCAAATCACTTTATTGCGGTAATATGCGGACTGATTCATGTACCAAAGATAAATGATTCGTTGGGCGCTTGGCTGCGTTTTCTTACTTTTGACCTAAAAAAGAAATGAATTTAGACACCTTACTCCAGGAATTTAATGAAGCGCAAAGCGTTTTGAAAGAATTTAGCACGCCTGAGAATATGGAAAAAATTCAACGCGCTATTGAAATAATGTATCATGCCTTGAAGCGAGGTAACAAAATTATGAGCTGTGGCAATGGTGGCTCAATGTGCGACGCTATGCATTTTGCAGAAGAACTTTCTGGAAGATACCGCCATGATCGCCCTGCGCTTGCAGCACTATCAATTTCAGATCCTTCCCACCTTTCTTGTGTTGCCAACGACTTTGGATACAATCATGTTTTTGAGCGTTACATACAAGGCCTGGGACAGTCCGGTGACATCCTATTAGGAATCTCTACTTCTGGGTCTTCACAAAATGTAATCTTGGCTGCGGAAGCAGCAAAAGCTAAAGGAATACAAACTATCGTTTTAACTGGAAAAGATGGAGGCCTACTAGCTCAATTGGCAGACCTTGAAATTAGAGCGCCCCATAGTGCTTTTGCCGACCGCGCTCAAGAAATTCATATTAAGATTATTCACGCACTCATATTAGGGATTGAAAAAAGCTTTGGCTTCTAAATCAATGTATTTTTTGATTTAATTTGGAATGCTTTCTACTGTAGGTAAAGTAGATTACCAAGCCTATCAATAACCAAATCCCAAAGTAAATCCAATTTTGAAGCGGAATTTCACTCATCATATACAAGCAGGATAAAAGACCTAGTGAAGGAATCAATGACAATCTTTTAGGAACGCTCACAATTGTAAGAAATAGGGTAAAAATCCAAAAAATAAGCGAAGGAATTTTGTGCCCAAAATCTGACCAATCTGTAAAAGAAAAGTAAGAGACAAGGTCATTCGAAAAATAAAAATAAATCAAGGCACCAAGAAGTAAGAAAGGTAACACAAAACCTGCATTTACATATGGCGTCTTAAATGATCCGCGCTGTATGTCTGGCTTGTTTTGCAAAACCAAAACACCCCCACAAACCAATACAAAAGCAAATAAAGTACCAATAGAGCACAAATCGGTAACCATCGTTAGGTTCATAAATAAAGCAGGAACAGCCACAACAAAGCCCACGACAATAGTAGCAAAAGAAGGCGTTTTATATTTTGGATGTATCCTAGAAAAACGTTTTGGCAACAACCCATCTCTACTCATACTCAACCAAATTCGAGGTTGCCCCATTTGGAAAACAAGTAGAACAGAAGCCATGGCAACTACTGCAGAAATCGAAATGATAAAGGTCATTTTTGGCATATTGATCTGCTCAAAAACAAAAGCCAAGGGTTCACCCACTGCTAATTGGTCATATGGAACAATCCCCGTTAATATCAGTGCGATGATGATATAGAGTACGGTACAAATAATAATTGCCCACATCATGCCACGTGGAAGATCACGCTGCGGATTTTCACATTCTTCTGCCGTTGTCGAAATGGCATCAAAACCTATGTAGGCAAAAAATACTGCTGATACACCTTTAAGCACGCCTCCTATACCCTCAGGAGCAAAGGGTGACCAATTTTTCATATCAATGTAAAACACACCAACTGCAATGACGAGTAAAATCACAGCAAGCTTTATAATCACCATTGCGTTAGAAGCGTTTCTACTTTCCTTGATTCCGCGATAAACCAACCACGTGATTAAAACGATAATAAAAAGAGCCGGAATGTCAAGGACAAGATGAAAGCTTCCTAAACGCGGTGCGCTCATCCAGGCTTGATAAGCATCCATTAACTGTGGAGTCAATGAAGAAAAATCTCCTCCTTTTGCTAGTATAGCCTGCGCTTCATCAAAACCCTTTGATGCGCTGAGGTAATCCATTTGCATCCATACAGGAATGTGAATTCCCCTTAATCCAATTGACTCAATATGAATTTGTTGAAGCATTGTAGTTAAATAATCACTCCAAGAAATAGCAACGGTAATATTCCCAATGGCATACTCCATAATTAGAGCCCATCCAATGATCCAGGCGATGAGTTCACCAAAAGCAACATATGAATAAGTATAGGCAGACCCTGCAACAGGTACCATTGATGCAAACTCAGCATACGCAAAAGCCGCAAAACCACTAGCCAGAGCGGTAAAGAGAAACAAAAAAATCACAGCCGGCCCTCCTTGTGCAGAAGCTTGACCTATCGTTGAAAAGATACCCGCTCCAATAATTGCAGCAATTCCAAAAGCAATAAGATCCCTGATTTTCAGGTGCTTGTGCAACGACTGGCCTTCTGAACTCGTTTCGTTGGCACGCACCTGAGCCAAGATATCAGCAACAGTTTTCTTTCTGAATAAAGAGTTTTGAGACATTCGCTTCTTTTTAAAGCACTAAAAGTAAAGAAATTTTACTTTTGCATATGGAAAAATTTATCACGGTTAAAGGAGCTCGCGAACATAATCTGAAAGGAATAGATGTACGCATTGCCCATGGAAAACTTACCGTGATTACAGGAGTTTCAGGATCTGGAAAATCCAGCTTGGCCTTTGACACCATATTTGCTGAAGGACAGCGTCGCTTTATAGAATCCATGTCTGCTTATGCGCGTCAATTCTTAGGCCGCCTTGATAAACCGGCAATTGATGACATTAAAGGCTTGTCGCCAGCGATTGCCATCCAACAAAAAGTAACTTCAGGAAACCCGCGATCTACCATTGGCACCAGTACAGAAATCTATGATTACCTCAAATTACTTTTCGCAAGAATTGGCCAAACCTATTCACCCTTAACAGGCAACATCGTTCAAAAGCACCAAACCAAAGATGTACTTGCATTCTTAGACCACAACTGGAGCAATGATCCTTTTGCAATTTTATACGAACTAAATTTTAATTCAATTAATGATTTAAATAATAAAATTCAAATAGTTAATAAAGAGGGATTTACAAGAATATTTTATAATGATTCTTTTGTGCTTATTGACGATATTTTCCCCTTGGAAACACCCCCCGAAAAACTTTGGATTGTTGTGGATCGCCTCAAAAATGAAGCAAGAGAACTTCCACAACAAAGCCGTTTATCTGAAGGAATCGAACGTGCCTTTTCTGAAGGAAAAGGGAACTGCTATCTCTTCAATGCAAACAACAAAAAACTAGCACTTTTCAGTACGCGATTTGAAGAAAACGGAGAGCGATTTGAGGAACCCACACCTGCATTTTTTGCCTTTAATAATCCATATGGTGCGTGTAAAAAGTGTGAAGGTTATGGCATGACTCTGGGCATAGACGAGGAACTCGTCATACCGGACCGAAGCAAGAGTATCTACGAAGGAGCAATTGCAGCCTGGAAAGGCGAAAACATGCAGGAGTATCTACAAAATCTACTCTACCAAGCTCCTCAATTTGATTTCCCGATACATAGACCAATTCAAGACCTGAAACCAGAACAATACCAACTCCTTTGGACAGGAAATAAGTATTTTGTTGGTTTAAATGAATTCTTTAAACATATTGAAAGTCAAACATATAAAATTCAATATAGGGTTCTTTTATCTAGATACCGTGGCAAAACAATCTGCCCAGATTGTCTTGGTACGCGATTAAGAAAAGACGCTTCTTTTGTCAAAATTGCAGGCAAAAGTATCCAAGATGTCGTACTCATGAGTATTGATGATGCATTGGTCTTTTTTCAAAATATTCAGCTGAATCCACATGAAAAACAAGTATGCAAGCATATATTACCAGAAATTGAGCAACGCCTGGTCTACCTACAAAAAGTAGGACTAGGTTACCTCACATTGAATAGAAATTCCAATACGCTTTCAGGAGGAGAAGCTCAGCGCATACAACTAGCTACCTCTATTGGCTCAAGTCTTGTAGGATCATTATACATTTTGGATGAGCCCTCTATTGGCCTCCATCCGCGCGACACTCAAAAACTAATTGAAGTACTCAAAGCGCTCAAAGACCAAGGTAATACAGTTATTGTTGTAGAGCATGAAGAGGAAATTATGCGTGCTGCTGATGAAATCATTGATATTGGCCCATTGGCCGGTAGTGAAGGTGGAAATTTGGTTTTTCAAGGAAATTTCAAAGCACTACAAAAAAGTAACTCACTTACTGCCCAATACCTCACGGGTCGTAAGCAAATCCCACTACCCAAAAGAACTCGGTCAGCACTCGGACAACTGCAAATTTACCAAGCAAGACAAAACAACCTCAAAAACTTAGATGTTCAAATTCCTTTAGGCCAATTGGTTTGTGTGACAGGTGTATCCGGATCAGGGAAATCAACCCTCATCAAGCGCATACTCTATCCTTTGATGAGAAAAGAATTAGGACTCAGCAGCGAACTCATTGGAAAATGTAATGGTATCGGCGGAGACACAAAGAAAATAGGTCACGTTGAATTCATTGATCAAAACCCAATTGGTAAATCTTCACGAAGCAATCCTATCACCTATGTAAAAGCATTTGATGACATCAGAGAATTATTCGCTAGACAACCTTTAGCAAAATTACGCGGGTACAAACCGGGTTTTTTCTCTTTCAATGTAGCCGGTGGCCGATGTGAAATCTGCGAAGGAGAAGGTAGCATTACCGTTTCCATGCAATTTATGGCAGACGTTCAATTACCTTGTAAACACTGTAAAGCGAAGCGTTATAAACCCGAAACTCTTGAAATTCTTTACCGAGAAAAATCAATAGCCGATCTCCTTTCCTTCACCCTCGAAGAAGCATTTGATTTTTTCAATAGCGATAAGGATAAACTTTCACAACGCATCGCTGAAAAAATACAGCCGCTTATAGCTGTTGGTCTTGGATACCTCACTGTAGGTCAATCTTCAAGTACTATGTCTGGAGGAGAAGCACAGCGCATTAAATTGGCTTCGTTTTTGAGTAAGGGTAACCAACAAACCCCTACTCTATTTATTTTCGATGAACCAACTACAGGGCTCCATTTTTACGATATCGAAAAACTTTTACTTGCCTTCAATGCACTACTAGACAAGGGGCATTCACTTGTTGTAATTGAGCACAATATGGAGGTCATTAAATGCGCTGATCACTTAATTGATCTTGGTCCAGAAGGTGGCGAAAATGGAGGCCATCTTCTTTTCAATGGTCATCCTCAGGACTTTATTAGACTGAAAGACAATCTTACAGCTCGTTATTTAAGTGAAAAGCTTGTTGAAAAATAAAGCTGTTTTGGGTGTAGTGAATTGATATTCGCTTAACTTTGCAGAAAAATAGCAGCATGTCAGCAGATATCTTCGAAAAAATCAAGGCAAACCGCGGACCACTAGGAATGCATGCCAAAGAATCTCATGGGTACTTCACATTTCCAAAACTAGAAGGCGAAATAGGCCCCCACATGAACTTCCGTGGTACAGAGAAGCTCAACTGGTCACTGAATAACTACTTAGGGCTAGCAAATCATCCTGAAGTACGCAAAGCAGATGCAGATGCGGCTTCAATTTTCGGCTTTGGTTCACCAATGGGAGCACGAATGATGTCCGGAAACTCAAATTATCATGAGCAACTCGAAAACGAACTTTCTGCTTTCGTAGGGAAAGAAGATACTATTCTTGCCAATTTCGGATACCAAGCTGTAGTATCTGCAATTGATTGTTTAGTAGACAGACATGATGTTATTGTCTATGACGCAGAGTCACATGCATGTATTCTTGACGGAGTACGCTTACACATGGGCAAACGCTTTGTTTTCAAACACAATGATGTAGAAGACTGCGAAAAACAACTTCAACGCGCAACTAAACTCGCTGCCGAAACAGGCGGTGCTATTCTTGTCATTACCGAGGGAGTATTCGGGATGAGAGGTGACCAAGGTAAACTCAAAGAGATTGTAGCACTTAAAGAAAAATATAACTTCCGATTATTTGTTGACGATGCTCATGGCATTGGTGTACTTGGCGCAACAGGTGCTGGAACAGGTGAAGAACAAGGTTGTCAAGAGGGTATTGATATCTACTTTGGAACTTTTGCTAAATCTTTCGCACTAATTGGAGGATTTATTTCTTCAGACGAACAAGTCGTCGAATACCTTCGCTACAACATGCGCTCACAAATCTTTGCCAAAGCGATGCCAGCTGCACTTGTTCTTGGCTTGCTCAAGCGCTTAGAGCTCATGCGTAACCATCCTGAACTCAAAGATAAACTCTGGGAAAACACCAACGCTTTACAAAACGGCCTCAAAGCAGCAGGTTTTGAAATAGGTCCAACGAATAGCTGCGTAACGCCAGTTTACCTCAGCGGATCTATTCCAGAAGCAACCAACCTCATTTTTGACCTCCGTGAAAACTACAATGTTTTCTGTTCAATGGTAGTGTATCCTGTTGTTCCAAAAGGCATGATCATATTGCGCCTTATCCCTACTGCGGTTCACACCCTAGAAGACGTGAGCTACACTATTGATTGCTTCTCTAAAATCGTTGGCAAATTAAAAGCCGGCGAATATATGTCAGACAAAATTGCTGCGATCTAAACCAACGCAGCTAGCAAAAAATAAAGCAAAAAAAATACGGGTCATTCGACCCGTATTTTTTTTGCAATTAGTTTTTCAATTGCTTTGAAGTATTTATGATCTTCTGGCTCACAGAAAATGACAGATCTGCCTTCTCGCCCAGCCCTACCCGTTCGACCAATGCGATGCACATAAGTCTCAGCCACTGTGGGTACATCTGTATTAATAACTAAATCAAGTCCTGAAATATCAATTCCTCTTGCAGCAATATCAGTAGCTACCAAAATACGGATTTTTCCTTCTTTGAAATGACTTAGTGCCATTTGACGTGCATTTTGAGATTTGTTGCCATGGATGGCCATTGCCTCTAGTTTATTCTTACTTAGCATCCTTACTAGCTTATCGGCACCATGTTTGGTACGTGAAAAAACCAAAACACTCTCAGCAGGATCTTTTTTCAGTAGTTCTACCAAAGAAGATTCTTTGTGCTTTCTATCTGCCACATGAATCATACATTGATCAATGCGTTCAGCTGTTGAGGATACAGGAGTAACTGTTACTTCAATTGGTTGCTGTAACAAACTTTGCGCAAGACTCTTAACTTCATTTGGCATTGTAGCCGAAAAAAGTAAGGTTTGACGTTCTCGAGGTAATAAGCGAACTATTTTCTTAACGTCATGAATAAAACCCATGTCAAGCATGCGGTCTGCCTCATCTAATACGAAAATTGACAATTGTTTGAGATTAACAAATCCTTGTTGGTGCAAATCAAGTAAACGACCTGGTGTAGCAATAAGAATGGCGGGCTTTTGCTTGAGGGTTTGTATTTGGGCATGCGCTTTGACGCCACCAAAAATAACCAATGAACGCAAACCTAAATGCTTACCATAAGCCTTGAAATTATCGGCTATTTGAATAGCAAGCTCCCTTGTTGGAGTGACAATCAGTGCCTTAATACCACCATCAAGGGGTTTCTTTGCATTTAATAATTCCAATATTGGAATTGCAAAGGCAGCAGTTTTTCCTGTTCCAGTCTGCGCCAATCCAATGAGGTCGCGTTGTGCTAGAATCGGTGGGATGGCTTTTTCTTGGATTGGAGTTGCATTTGTATAGCCTTTTTCAGCGATGGCTTGAAGGAGCTTCGGCTCCAGGGGTAATTCATTAAATAACATGTATGCTTCAATTTCGAACGCGGTAAACAACATTTTTTACCCGACGAAGTACAGCAAAGGTACGGAAATTAATTGGTGCTTCTTTACATTGACTCAAGTATACGTCTAAGCCTCATCTCGTTGACCATTAATACCGTCTCTGAAAAAGCAGAATCTTCATCGAGGAGTTCCTTTTGCGTCGCAGAAAAATGTATTGCACTCAAATTTGGAATTTGGGCCAATTTTGAAATGTTTCCTGCATTAACTCCTCCTCCTGCCATTATTTCGATGCGCCCACTTGCATATTGACTCATTTGTGCCAAAATTGGTATTCCAAGCTCCACATTTGAAGCAAAGCCAGATGTCAGAACCCTTGTAAAACCTATATTAACAAGCGTATCGAGAGATCTTTTCCAATCTAAGCTTTCATCAAAAGCGCGATGAAAAGTCCATTGCAAATTGGGAGCAACATTTATCAAAGACTTCAATATTGTTTGATCTAATTCAGCGTTTTCTTGAAGCACACCTACAACAATTCCATGAACGCCTAATTGAGCACAAAAGGCAACATCTTGTTTGATTAATTCAATTTCAGCATCACTGTAATGAAAGCCCCCTGCTCTGGGACGAATCAATACATGTGTATGCAGACCTAGTTCAAGAGATCGCTTAATAAGACCTGCCGATGGAGTAAGACCTCCTTGTTCTAAATTCTGACATAGCTCAACCCGTGAAAATGAATATGTCTTGGCCAGTTGCAATGCCTCTAAGGAAGCCGCACACAATTCTAGTTCTACAGTGTTCATTGAGAGCAAAAATGCACATTTTAAGACAAAAAAGAGGTCTATTTTCTGTATATTTGTCTGCAATCAACAGAAAAATGGCCAAAGAAAAAGCGACCCCCGCAACCGAACAGCTCGACTTTAACACCTTCAAGCAACAAGTCTTGAACGACTATCAACTTGCTTGTGAATCTAGAGAAGCATCACTACTAGGCCGAAAAGAAGTACTCACTGGAAAGGCAAAATTTGGAATATTCGGCGATGGAAAAGAACTCGCTCAAATCGCCTTAGCCAAGCAATTTCAAAACGGAGACTTTAGGTCCGGTTATTACCGCGACCAAACACTTATGATGGCAATTTCAGCACTCACATTAGAGCAATATTTTGCTGGTCTGTATGCACACACTGATGAAGTAATAGAGCCTCAATCTGCTGGTCGTCAAATGGGTGGCCATTACGCAACTCGTAACTTAGATGCAAATGGCGCATGGAAAAACCTAATGGCGCAAAAAAATAGTTCGTCTGACATATCACCTACGGCAGGTCAAATGCCTCGTTTACTTGGCCTGGCACAGGCTTCCAAAATATACCGTGAGCACCCTACACTACAGGATCTCGATAATTTTAAAAAATTCACAAATGGTGGTAACGAAGTAGCATTCGGAACCATAGGAGATGCCTCCACCTCTGAAGGTCCATTTTGGGAAACCATGAATGCTGCCGGCGTATTACAAGTACCATTAGTCATGTCAGTTTGGGATGACGGCTACGGAATTTCTGTACCAAGAGAACTACAAACGACCAAAGGAAGTATTTCCGATGCGCTTGCCGGATTTCAACGCAATGACGTACAGAAAGGTTTTGAAATTTTTGTTACGAAAGGTTGGGATTACGCACATCTTTGTGAAACCTATGAAAAAGCGGTTCATGTTGCCCGTACAGAACATGTTCCTGTATTAGTACATGTTAAAGAAGTCAATCAACCTCAAGGACACTCTACTTCTGGCTCTCATGAGCGCTACAAATCAGAAGAACGACTTGCTTGGGAATCTGAATTTGATTGTATTGTCAAATTTAAAGAATGGATTTTATCCTTTGCTCAAAAAGGCCTTGTCCTTGCTACTGATGAAGAACTTGAACAAATCGCTACTACTGCAAAAGAAACTATTAAAGCTGCTAAAAATCAAGCTTGGAAAGCCTTTACCGCGGATATTCAAGAAGACAAAAACGAATTACTTGAGATATTAGCTCAATTCAATGCCGCTGATTCTTTACATGAGACAATAAGCCAAATTAAAGAGCAGCTGCAAAAGGATAAAGAAAATATTCGACGAGATTTACTTACTCATGCCCGTAAAATACTAAGGCTCACCATAAGAAATAAGAGCCCCGAACGCGCTGCTTTAATGGCATGGGTAGAACGCATCCAAGAGAAGGCCCAAGACCGTTACAGCTCTTATTTATACTCTGCTTCAGCCCAAAATATTAGCCATGTTGCAAAAGTACCGGTCGAATATGCCCCTGAAAATCAAATGGAAGATGGTCGTATTATTTTACGCGAAAACTACCGTAAAATATTAGCTTCCCGCCCTGAGGTTCTAGTATTTGGTGAAGATGCTGGTAAAATAGGTGGTGTCAATCAAAGTTTAGAAGGGCTTCAAGAGCAATTTGGAGAATTGCGTGTCTCTGATACGGGCATTCGAGAATGTACCATCATAGGGCAAGGAATTGGAATGGCTATGCGAGGACTGCGACCAATAGCTGAAATTCAATACCTCGATTATTTACTCTATGGTATCCAAATCATGTCCGACGACCTTGCTACGGTCCAATATCGCACGAAGGGAGGGCAAAAAGCCCCTCTGATCATCTCTACTCGAGGACATCGTCTGGAGGGCATTTGGCATAGTGGTTCCCCAATGGGTATGATCATTAATGCATTAAGAGGAATCTATGTTTGTGTTCCAAGAAACATGACCAAAGCAGCAGCATTTTACAACACCTTACTTCAGGCAGACGAACCCGCGCTTGTTATTGAGCCTCTCAATGGTTATCGCAGTAAAGAACGAATGCCTCTTAATTTCGGAGAATTTACCGAACCACTAGGTATACCTGAAATTGTACGCGAAGGAACCGATCTTACATTGGTCTCCTACGGTTCTACATTTAATATTTGTGAACAAGCAGTTGCCCAATTAGCAGAACTTGGACTCAGCATTGAACTGATCGATGTCCAAACGCTGTTACCATTTGACATCCATCAACTCATTGGAAAATCTTTAGAAAAAACGAATGCCCTATTAATTATAGATGAGGATGTGAGTAGTGGCGCTAGTGCCTTTGTCCTCGATCAAATCTTAGTCAAGCAAAACGGCTACATGTACCTAGACCTCGCACCTCAAACGATGTCTGCCAAAGATCACCGTCCTGCATATGGTTCAGATGGAGACTATTTTAGCAAACCTAACATCGACGATATCATGGAAAAGGTCTTGGATATGATGCATGACCTTGACCCCATAAAATTCCCGAAAATTTATAAATAATAAGGGAGGCTGTAAAGCCTCCCTTATTCATTACATAAAGCTTACTAACCCTTTATGCCTTTGAATCAGATTTAGCCAAGGCGTAGATTACTAAACCAAAACCAATTTTATTGACTGCATCGCCGATGTTGTAAACGACGTCCATCCATGGGTTTGGATCTGAGCTACCAAATGCGCCAAACAAACCACCCGGTGTACCAATGATATAACCCAATGGATAAATAGCCCATCCAACTAGAACAAACCAAGCCAGAATACGAGTTGCTTTTGCAACAGCTGGTCCGGCAGATTCTGCTAATTGTGCTACTTCACCCATCCAAACTAGGTATGCAATGTAAAAATATGCTGCTCCAGAAAGAACACCCCACATTACACTGTTGTCACGGTCAACTGCTTCACCGAAATATCCGGTAACCAACATGACCACAGATGCAAAAATAAGTTTCCAAAGTAAACTTGTTTTCGCACCAGCTTTTTTGGTTATTAAATAAAACTCTACACACATCAGTGGAACTGTCAGCATCCAGTCAACGTAACGAAAGAACGTTGGGGAGGTTGAAGTTGCAGTGAAATAATCACGCATGTAGTAATAATGGACCGCGGCGATGAAGGTGATGAGTCCGGAAACTAAAATAGATGTTCTCCATTTTTCTTCCATATTGCGCATTTCCATGAAAAAGAATGCTGCAGCAGCCATCATGGCCATCGTTCCAATGAAAAAGGTAAACGCAGTGTAAGTGTACACATCTCCCTTTTCAAATAGTGCTTGCACGTTTAGTGCACTAGATAAAGAAAATAACATAATAGATAGGTTTAATTTTTCCTACTCTTTTTGTGGCTTTTCGGATACCGCCAATAACATGTTGTATAACAATGATATGCAATTTTTGTTTAATAATTGACATAATTTATTCAACAAATTGACAGCAACCTATCCAATTAATTGTCAATATGTCACTGAAAGCCTAGTAAAATCAATAGAAATGAAAGATAAACGGAAGGCGCATCTGAAGACCATTTATTTTTTTTATTTGAACTAATTTTTCATAAAAAGCCAACATATCTGTTGGAAATTCCACTCGACTGCTATTTTTTTCATTCTCAAGTTCTTCATCAAGAAGTGTTAAAAAAGTATTAAAGGTGCTTTCCTCCTTTTTTGGATAGAATACAACATCTTTAATCCGAGTCAATTTAGTTAGTGCATTGATACTAGCCGTCATTCCTCCTACTGCATCAACTAATCCTACTTTTTTAGCATCCTCTCCTGTCCACACCCTACCTCGGGCCACTAATTGCACTTCAGCTGCTGTCATTTTGCGTCCATTTGCCACACGGTCAACAAATTGAGTATAGACCTCATCTACTTCCATTTGCATAAATGCCAACTCCTCCTTACTAAGTTGATGTGTAAGAGAAAGTGACCCGTAGCGATGAGATCTAACTTCATCAGTTGTAATTCCCAATTTATTTTTGAGAAAATCCCCTGCATAGGGCACTACACCAAAAACACCAATTGAACCTGTTATGGTCATGGAATTAGCAAAAATTTTTGCTCCAGGCATAGCAATATAATAACCGCCAGATGCAGCATAGTCTCCCATAGAAATATACAAGGGTTTTTTATCTGCAGTAAGAGAGACTTCTTTCCAAATTTCTTCACTAGCAAGAGCCGAACCTCCAGGACTATTGATTCGTAGTATGACACCTCGAACATCATCATCATCGCGCACCTGACGTAGCATTTTGGCAATACGCTCTGTACTTAAGCCCTTTCCTGACGTAGCAACATCTCCCTCTGCAAGAATAACGGCAATATGTCGTTCTTGTCTAGCTAGCAATTGTTGGTCATGAAAAGTATCGCGAGCATACTTACCAAAGTCTTGCAGACGCAATGGGGTATTTTCATCAATTCCTACTTTTTTCTTAATCAGAGCAATTACCTCATGTCTATAAAGTGCTTTATCAATCATTTGATGTTCGGCTGCATGCCTGAGGTTTCGCACCGCAAATGTATTCACCATTGAATCTAAAAAAAGGGTATCTATACCTCGACTTTTAGAAATATCATTGCGTGACTTCTGCCATAAGCCACCTAACAACTCTTTCATTTGTAAGCGACTTGAATCAGACATTTCTGACCTAAAAAAAGGTTCAACCGCACTCTTGAAGTCATTTTCTTTGCCCCTTACTACCATCACTCCAATTTGAAGCTCATCAAGCAAATTTTTAAAGAAATAACTTTCAGCGTGTAAGCCACTCCATAAAAAATTAGAGCCACTCATCCCGTAAATTTCTTTACAAATGCTACTTACATAATAATCGAGTTGACCAATTTGTTCTCCAGAAAGATATGCAACGACGAACTTCCCTGTTTTTTGAAATTCATTTATGGCCTCTCTCAATTCTTCTGCAGTGGCCATTCCCATGCTAGGATTATTCATTTCTAGGAAAACTCCTTTGATTTTAGAATCTTGAGCTGCTTCTTGTAATCCAATAATAATTTCAGGTAAACCTATGGTGCGGTTCAAGCGCAATGCAGTTGGATCAAAAGAATCCGCTGACTCATCTTGAATTGTACCGGTTAATTTAACATGTAAAACTGTTTTTTCACGCAATGCCAGCGGCGCTGGACCAAAGTCACCAAAAGAACCAATTATACCTCCTAAAATGAGGAAGAAAAAGACCATACCCACAAAGCCTGCCACAATAACAGCAAGAAAACTCGGCCAAAATAATTTACTAAAGGAAAGTCGATTTTCAGACATATTAAGAATTTAAGCGTGAATGTAATCCAAGCCTATTGACAGGATTGATGCGTAAACTAAAGCGAATGTTCTGTGCATAGTTGGTGAAGAGGTCATTGGAGAAGGTATTGCTTCCGTAAACCAAAGGGAAATAGATGCCCAATACTTTTCCGAGACGGACTGCAACACCAGCATTGTAGTAGGTATCAACCGTTTGAAAGACACCGTGTGCAGCTCCGAAATCGGCAAAAACACCAAAACAGTTTGGCTTGATTGGCAATTGCGCATAAACAGAAGCCGTAGTCAACCAATATATGTTGCTGCCAGCACTATTTCCCGTATGGAATTGTCCATGGCGATCCATGCGCTGCTGCGACCATAAACCACTGACATCTGAACGACCAAAGTTGTAGTCTTCCAAAAATAAGTCTTGCTGACCATTCAAGCCATTCATAGACCAGAACAAGCGGTCTGAGGGAAAAACTGGAGGTGAAATAGATGGCTCAATCATGTGTTTTAAGGTAGAACCGCCAAAAAGATTCAATGTAATATTGCGGTCCATTTTACCTACAGAATAGTTGAAGTTTTGATTGAGGTTGGTCCAGATGCGCGAAACTGATTCAGTAGCAAGAAAATCACCGCTAGTTTTAAAGTATTCATAGCGATTGGTCCAATTCAATTGATAAGCTGGCTTACGGTAATTGATGGTATGTTGAACAAACATACCGCGATCTTTAGTGAAGATATTTTCTACGTTGTTCTTGTAAATTCCCTGAATCAAAAGATCATGATGAAAAGCATGGCGGGCTTTACGCGCACCGAAATTAATAGATAAATATGGCGAGAACGCTACAAAATAGTTATTATCTACATTGCGCTCTGTACCAAAAGATTTGACGGACAAACCCAAACGCATCAGTTCGATGGCTTTTGTTGGCAAAATCTGATATGAGAACTCAGCGATACCTGCAGGTCTTAATCTAGCTGTAGATAGCATAGGGCTTAAGAGGTATGTAAACTTTCTAGGGGCCAAACCAATGTTGTGAAATGTTACACCAGCCATGAGGCCATCATAGGCATTACCTCCGAGCATTGGCATCCAAAAAATGGTGCTTCTATCCTTCTCGTGATCACCAAACATAAACTCCATTCGTAATGGTTCTACTTTATGAAAAAGTTGGTCCTTAATCCAAAGGTTGTTTTGGCGATTGAGCTCTGGGATATCATTGGCGCGGTCTATCTCAACTTTGCTGATATCGTTATAATTGGATTCTAATTTTAAGCTACTTGCACCAGGTTCTGCCCATTTTGTCTCTATGAGTCCGTTGAGACCATATACATTGACTTCTATAGGACCATTGACTTGACCAGGATTTTTTAGTTTTACGATGCTTCCTGTTTTGAGAACGGGCTTCACACTTGCTATTTTATAATCGATATATTTGGTTGTTTGAATGAGATCATGAAATAACCAAGACAGGTCTTTACCTGTGTAAGTCTCTAATGTTTTTTGTAGGTCGGCAGGTTGTGGATGCTTAAATTTCCACAATTGATAATAAGCGGACATGGCTTCATCAAATTTTTCAGGACCGAGATAATCCATTAGATAAAAGAAAACTACCCCAGTTTTTTGGTACATAATGGCGCCATAATTTAAGCTTGAGAAATCGTCCGAATGTGTCTCGAGTGGTTGGTCAAGGCCAAAGCTAGCCAAAGTGCGGTAGGTGATGTCTCCGGAGTCGTGGTGATCGAGATCATTGAGGTGAAAGCGACCGCCAGCAACCATATCGGAAAAACGCGTATTGTCAGGATATTTAGTTTGCACATAACGCATTTCATTGAGGGTATTTAGACCTTCATCCATCCAGCCATGAACGCGCTCATTGGAGCCTAAGATTCCATAAAACCAATTGTGCCCTACCTCATGTACAATGACAACTTCAAGTTCTTCTTTTGAACTTGCATTACCAATTACGGTGATCATGGGATACTCCATACCACCCCCTGCACTTATAGTTCCATCAATTGCTGTTACGTGCTTATATGGATAATCACCATTCCATAAGGAATAATAATAAGTGCCATCGTGGAGATACTCAAGTGAACTTGCCCATAAATTTGCATTTTGAGGTGTGAACATAGCCCAAGTTGTTACTGTTTCTTTGGAATGCGGAAGAACGACTTCGCCTTTGAGTACCAAGAAACGCTTATCGGCAAACCAGGCAAAATCATGTACCCTGTCTTGTTTGTAGTGAAGCGTTTTCCATTCGCTGGCAGATTCCGGAAAATTCTTGGAACCGTTACTGCGCGTAGCGACTAATTTATCTAGCTTCTTTTTTGTATCCTCGACTTTTTGATTCAAAAATGTAATTTCACTTTCTGTTTGTAGCTCACCTGTTGCACCCACAACATAATTAGCAGGTACCGTGATTTTCACATCAAAACTTCCGAATTCAGAATAGAATTCACCTTGATTTAGATAAGGCATGGCATTCCAACCGTTTTGGTCATAGACTGCCGGTTTAGGGTACCATTGTGTGATTTGATAAGATTGTCCAACATGACCAAGTCTAGAAATACTTCCGGAAGGTACTTTAACTTTGAACGGCGTGGTTAAAAAGAGACTCTCCCCTGGCGCTAGTCCATTCGCGAGGTGAATGATAACGATATCTTGATCGTTAGCACTGTATTCCCAATTAACAGCGACTCCATTGACCATGAAATTTAGTGAGTCAATGTAACCAAGATCATTGGCATCTGCTTTTCCTATTTTATCCCCTTCATTGCGCTTGAGTTGCTTTGCTAATGCCGTTTCTTTGTTTTTATAGGCATTTGGCCAAATATGCATGTAGATTTCGGTGAGTGTTTGAGGCGAATTATTTTGATATGTAAGTGCCTCAAAACCATAAAGCTCATGTGTTCTGTCGTTTAATTTGACTTCAATCTGATAATGAACATTTTGCTGAAAATACTGAGATAGCGACGAAAGAGGGAGGAGCAGAAATAGGAATTTATACATGGAATGAGATTTAAAATAAAAGTACAAAGATTTGTGCATAAAAAAGCCACCCAAAGGTGGCTTTAAAAAGAAAGACGAAATGCGTTGTGCTTTGTTACAAGAACTTATAGCTTCACAATTCGTTGTGTGGTCGAATTGATTTGAACAAGGTAAGTACCAGGCTTTAAATGCGTCAAATCTAAATTATGTGATATTCCGTTAATCAATTCATTTTGAAGGATTTTACCATTCAAATCAGTAAGAACCATTTGGCATGACATTATTTTATTGAAAGTAATTTGAACCAAATCTGTAGTTGGATTTGGTGAAATTTGTGCAATAAATTCGAGATCGATGAGACCAAGTATGCCATCTACACCATCACAATTCTCATCAATACCGTTACCTTCCGTATCTGCTGCGCCAGGATAAATTGCATTATTACTGTCATCACAATCCCCACTCTGGGTAGCATAACCTGTAATTGGAGAACATGAAACAGTAGGATTCCCAATTCCAAAACCATCCCCATCAAAGTCAAAATAATAATTTACAAAGGTAAGTCCTTCGTCTGTCTGGCCATCGCAATTATTATCTAAACCATCACAAAGCTCTGGTGCGCCAGGGTAAACAGTATTGTCAGAATCATTGCAATCGCCACCAACAGCAACCATGTTCACCGGAGCTTGGCAGAAAGGCGTGCCAGTAGCATCGTCACCAAATCCATCTTGGTCTGCATCTGTATAGTACATGACTGGCGCTGTTACAGTCGCATCAGTATCATCACAATCACCATCGGCTAACACATAACCTGCTGGCTGCAAACATGCGATTTGCGTTACATTGGTATTACCTACTTGGTCATTGTCTAAATCTTGATACCAAACCGTATTTGGGTTGATCGCTGCATTTGTGTCGTCACAATCGGTGTTATTACTTACAAATCCTGCCGGAGCATTACATAACAAGGTGTCCATTGCAGGATCACCAAAACCGTCTCCGTCAGTATCAGCGTAATAAAGCGAAGGGGTAATAGTAATTGCATTCCCCCATAAAGATACGTTGTCCATGCGCAATGTTGACGTTGAGGTTGCTTGATTCACAACATAGAATCGGAAAGTAACAACGCCTACATTTGCAAATGCAGATGGTAGTTCTACAGTATCAGCCAAGAATACATTACCATTCCATGCCGTTTCGATACTATCAATATTCGACGCGAAATTATCAAGACTTGAACGCAGGTAAATCGTTGGGGTTCCTCCTGTAGAACTAGTTCGGTGATTCAGAGCTAATTTTGACAGATGCAGATTGGTACAATTTGCACCAGTAACGGTGAATTCATTGTATTGATTGAGGTCGATGATGGGTGTTTGATTCCAACCGCTTCTGTTAAAAATTCCTCCTCCTGATGCACAACTTGTCCCTTCAGCGGTAAAATCAGAAAAGGTCCAATTCACACTAGAATTAGTTGCAGCAACATCTTGGGTACTGCAATCTGTTGTACCAGCAAACTCATAGATCCCGAGTGAAAGCGGAGCGTCAAGACCATCACAATCTTCGTCTACACCATTACCAGGAATGTCAATTGCTCCTGGGTATATTGCATTGTTGTTATCATCACAATCCAAGCTATTGGTTACATAACCCACTATTGGCGTACACCCTATTTGAGAACTTGCCGCATTACCGAAGCCATCGTTATCTGCATCTTCATAATAAGTAAGAGAACCAACAATTGTTAAATCAAGAGTAATAGTTGAATCACATCCTGCCACGTTTTGTAATAATTGGGTATACGTGCCATTCGTGCTATATGTTTGCCCATTTAGGGTGTATGGCCCACAATTGGTGATATTCAAAGTTGAATTACTTGCGTTGTTAATCGTAAGATTCAAATTAATGATAGAATCACAACCTGCTGCATTTGCATTAGATAATACTTGCGTGTAGGTACCGGAGGATGTATAGGTTTGACCGTTTAGCGTGTAACTTAAACAAGCACTAGCTGCTATCGTATTGTAGCTTATGCACGAAGATGCGGCACTAGGAGTCACGGCAGCCCATGTTTCTCCTGCTCTGATCTCATCTAATTCAAAAGTTCCAATTCCCGATGCTTGGCGCAATGCAATTGATTGAATCCCTGCCGCAGGCCAAGAAGAAGAGCCTTGAGAATTACTTGCCATTGAAGCAGGCTCAGCAGCTCCTGGTATTGGATTGAGCCATAGGTCAGCATCGATTCCACCAGTAGCGTTCTGAGAGGCTTTTGCCACCACAAAATAGGTCGTGTTTGGATTCAGATCTTGATTAATAAATGTAGGAGCAACTGAACCACCAGAGGTATTCAAAATACCTAATGTAAAAGTTGTAGCAGTTGAACCCAATGCAATATACAAGCGTGGGAAATAAATGGATACACTTGACCCAGCGGTACCGCCAAATGCAATAAAATAACTACCATTCGCAGACATATTCGACAAATCAGTTACGTTCAAAAGAAAAGAGAAGTATCCACTTGTTCCTGATGTCGTAAACGGTTTATTGATATCTTCAGCAACCGAACCAGACATTGAAATTCGATTACCTAATGATGCTGGAAGACCAGGATAAGTCAAGCTGTTACCACTCCCCGAAGGTGTAGTTAAAGCTGTTATTGGGCCCGTTGTACCACTGTGAACGGTCCAACCGTTTGCCGAAGCAAGACCAGTAAAATCAAAAGACTCAAACGTCTGAGCAAATACATTGACACTCAGGATAGTTAGGATAAAAAGTAAACCTTTTTTCATATTATTTATTTTTGTTCCGTAAAAATACGGATTTGATTATTAACTAAGGTCAGATTAGTTTAAACAATCGGTTAAGTTAATGGTCATTTCAATAAAAAAGGCGAGGTATTCCTCGCCTTTTTATTATAACTTAGAGCTTACTCTGCAGTTGTTTGCTCGTGAGCCGGACGCTCAGGACGCGGCAACAAAACTTTGCGAGATAATTTCCATTTTTTTGTTTTTGGATCTTTGCCTATTACTTTAAAAGTAAGCATTTCACCTTCTTTGACCACATCATCCATTTTTGCTGTCTTTTCCCAAGCAAACTCCGAAATATGGATCAAACCATCAGTTCCAGGTACGATTTCTACAAAGCAACCAAAATCTTTAACAGATTTCACTTTACCTTCGTATGTAGCCCCTTCATCTACTTGTGGTGGGAATGCAATTTGACGAATCAAGCGGATAGCCTCGGCCATATCGTTTCCGTTATTTGAAAGTACTTGAACTCGTCCTTCACCATTTGATAATTCTTCAATAGTGATTGTCGTTTTTGTTTCTTTTTGTAAACCTTGGATAATTTTACCTCCAGGCCCGATAATTGCACCAATCATTTCGTTTGGTACATTGAATGCTTCCAAACGCGGAGTTTGCGGCTTCAATTCTGGACGCGGTGCCGGCATGGTTTCTGTGATTTTACCGAGGATGTGTAAACGACCTGCACGAGATTGCTCTAGCGCTTGAGTCAATACTTCATATGGTAATCCATCTACCTTGATATCCATTTGACATGCTGTAATTCCATTTGCAGTGCCTGTTACTTTAAAGTCCATGTCACCAAGGTGATCTTCATCGCCGAGGATATCAGATAAAACTGCAAATTTTCCTTCGTCAGCAACGAGTCCCATGGCAATACCTGAAACAGGTGCTTTAATCGGCACACCTCCATCCATAAGGGCAAGTGTTCCGGCACATACTGTAGCCATAGAGGAAGAACCGTTAGATTCTAAAATATCCGAAACGATACGTACAGCATATGGATAGTCGTCCGGCATGACTGGCTTCAATGCACGAAGCGCTAAATTTCCGTGACCAATTTCACGACGTGATGTTCCACGCAACGGACGTGCTTCTCCTGTTGAAAAAGGAGGGAAATTATAATGTAATAAGAATTTTTCAGTTCCTTGGAAAGTAGCCCCATCAATCATTTGCTCATCCATTTTACCTCCTAAAGTAAGAGTCGTAAGCGATTGAGTTTCACCACGGGTAAAAACAGCAGAGCCATGAACCATTGGCAAATAATCTACCTCGGCCCAGATTGGTCTAATTTCATCAAATTGACGACCATCTAGACGTTTGCGATCATTGAGCATCACCCAACGTACCGCTTTTTTCTTTACTTCAGAGAAATAAGTAGAAATGAATTTACTGGCTGTTTCTAATTCTTCTTCAGTGAAGGCCGCTTTCACTTCTGCTTTGATGGCATCGAATAGCTCGGTGCGTTTTGCCTTATTGGCAAGACCCATGCGAGCAACTTCTTTGCATTTTTCCATGGCAAGTTCGTATACACGAGCACGAACAGCTTCGTCGTGTGTTTCGTGGCAATATTCGCGCTTTGGATTGGCAGTAGGTATTTCGGCAGCAAGTTCCAATTGGAAGTTACATTGCTCGATAATTGCAGCGTGGGCTACTTTAATAACTTCAACTAACTCCGCTTCCGATATTTCTTTCATCTCACCTTCTACCATGTTGACATCCTTAGCCGTACCAGCTACCATCACGTCAAGGTCTGCAAGGGCAATTTCTGCCATTGTCGGATTGATAATCAATTCACCATTTACACGACAAACGCGCACTTCTGACATTGGGCCATTGAATGGAATATCAGAAACGGCAATCGCAGCCGAAGCAGCCAAGCCGCACAGAGCATCAGGGTTATGAACACCATCATAAGACATGAGTTGAATCATAAGTTGCACCTCAGCATGGTAATCGTCTGGGAAAAGTGGACGCAATGCACGGTCTACTAAACGCATGACTAAAATTTCTGATTCAGACGGACGAGCCTCACGGCGGAAAAAACCACCTGGAAAACGTCCTGCCGCGGCATATTTTTCGCGGTAATCAACAGTAAGCGGAAGGAAATCTACTCCTTCTTTCGCTTCGGGCGCTGCCACTACAGTAGCGAGCAACATGGTGTCGCCCATGCGCACCACAACAGAACCATCTGCCTGTTTTGCCAACTTCCCGGTCTCTACAAGGATTTCCTTGCCGCCGGTCATGATTGACTTTCTTGTTCCTATATTCATCTTTATTTATTTACAAGTTTTAAAGCAAAGAAGGGGCTATCGATGTTATCGAAGCCCCCTCTCCCATAAAATTTTCCGAGCAGATCTCAGAATTAACGACGAAGTCCTAATTCTTTGATCAAGGCGCGGTATTTCTCGATGTCTTTCGCCTTTAGGTAGTCTAGAAGACTGCGACGCTTACCAACTAATAATTGAAGTGCGCGTTGGGTGCCGTAGTCTTTGCGGTTCTTTTTCAAGTGCTCTGTAAGGTGAGCAATACGAAATGTGAATAAGGCCACCTGACCTTCAGTGGAACCTGTATTGGTTTCTGAACCACCGTGTTTGGCGAAGATTTCTTTCTTCTTTGCTGAATCTAAATACATGCTAATATTTGTGTAAATGATTATTATGTAGACTGACCACCTTGGTCAATACGGGTGCAAAGATAGATACTCTTTCTGAAATAAGCAAAAAAAAGCCGCTCCTGTTGAAGCGGCTGTTTTTTTTCAGAGGATATTCTATTCCTGTCGATTACGAATAGAGAAAGGAATTGCAAATTTTGGAATGAAAGCAACAAGATTCATGACTATTTGGAGTGCATACATGTAAACTTCGCGAATGGCATAATAGGCAAGAAGAATAACGAACGACGCAGCCATTCCACCTATAGCAAGACGCAGTGTAATTTCGATAGTGTCGTAATCTCCGTGAATGGCCGTAGGAACAAAACCAGCAACTGTTTCCATACCTGGAATTGGAATAGACAAGAATACACTCATATAATCCATGAGCGGAGCATATGCTGCATAACCATCAAGACTTGCTACCAATTGTAGTAGACTAACATAGAAAACGAGCGTAAATGCAAGCTCCCCGGCCAAAGTAATTGTTCTAGGAATTAATGCATGACTTAGAAAATGAAGCACACTTTGGTAGTTTTCTTCTTCGAGTTGCTCAGCTCTTTTCTTTGTTATACTATAAAGAAACCATGCGCAAACCAAGCTCAGTAAAATCCCCACGATAAGGCCTATTACACCGCCTGCTTTTTGAGCACCCGTTATCAATTCTGATCCAAGAGTAGTTTCTAGGTAACCATCGTCTCCAGTCATACTTTTAAACGTAAGGTATACACCTCCGATTAGAAAGACATAAGATGCTAATTTCCAGAATAAAACAATAAACCACTTGAAAAGGTGACCACTATCAATTTTACCTAAAAAAGGTAACACGCGATTATTGTACTGATCGTCGATCAATCCAATAGAAACATAAGGTAAATTCTGTTCCATAGTAATAAAGGTTTAAAGGGTTAGTGCAATAAAGATAAAAAACATATTTTTATATATCTAAAGTTCAAGCACTTAACTTATTAACATCGGGATTTTAATTTGTTAAAAAGTCCATTAAGTCAATTGGCTCAAATTAATACCTACTTTTGTTCTGTTCTTAGGTGTTCGTTTATCGAACTTAATAAGGAATCCGGTTAGAATCCGGAGCTGTATCTGCAGCTGTAAGTGTCTAAAAAGTTACTTTAAACACCACTGCTCAAGCGGGAAGGTAAAGCAACATGAGGCACGAGCCAGAAGACTTGCCTACTAACAGCGTGAAGACTTCAGATCAAAGTCGGCATCGCCAAGGGAATACCCTGCCCTTGCCGCTCCACTTTTTTTCGGTGTCATTGTTTAATTTTTTTTAATTTTTCAAAACATGAGAAAAGGATTACTTTTATTTTTTGCATTGTGGAGTGCTGGTATGTTTGCTCAGCAATATGTCCATCAAGTACTTATAGCGAATGAAGGATATTTCGACTTTCAAACCAACACTATTATTGAACCTTCAACCATTGGCACTTACGACCCACAAACATTTACTTACACAGTAGTGGATACCCTATTTGGTCAGAGATTTAGCTCTGACATTGTTGTAGATGGTGATTTTTATTTCGTTGCAGCTGATACTAAAATATATAAGTATAACCTCCACACGCACCAAAATTTAGGGAGTATTGATCTTCCTGGTGTACGCAACCTCGCCATTTCAGGCAACAAACTGCTTGCAACGCGTGGTGAATACCTCCAAACTTTTGCATCTTATCTGCAAGTTTTTGATAAGAATTCATTACAATTGATTTCCGCGCTTGATACCATTAGCGGTCCCAAGTGGGCAACCCAGAATATTGTTATAGCTAACGATATTGCCTACATTGCGGTCAACAATGCTTACGAATGGGGTAACGAAAAAGGACTTATTGGGCAGCTCGATCTTAATACTCTTCAGTATGGAGCAGAGCTTGACCTTGGGGTTGAAGGGAAAAATCCAGACAACATGTTTCTTTTCGACAACCATATTTTTACCGTAAATAATAAAGATTGGTCTGGTGCTTCAGTATCCAAAATAAGTCTAAACGGAACTGTCAATACCCAAAACATTGCAAACGCAATAACAGGATGTGGAACATCTGCACTACGAGATGATAAACTTGTCTATCAAATTTCCATGGACAATACGCTAAATGACTTCAACCTTCTCAGCATGTCATATGTTGGGCCGGTTGCGGGTATTAATAGCAACTTTTATGATCTTGCACAAGACCCGGTTAGTGGCTATTTATATGCTTCCACAACTGATTTCTTTTCAGCGGGATCTGTTTTGATTTTTGACAATAATAATGCCTTAATTCATGAGTTTGAAGCTGGTGTTTCCCCTGGCACAATTGTTTTTGATGTTCGTTCTAGCGCTGGCCTTATAGACATGACAGCTACAACAAATGTTTCTCCGAACCCGTCGAATGGAATTTTTCAAATGATTGACTTCACACCAGGCGACACTTATCAAATTCTCAATTCTTCTGGTCAAATTCTCATGGAAGGTGCGAATGGCACCATTGACTTAGGTGGTTTTGAAGCAGGTATTTACCTATTGAAAAGCTCCAAAGGTCAAGCCAGATTAATTAAACTCTAATTTATTACTGATTTGCAAAAAAGGCCGCTCAAACAAGCGGCCTTTTTTGCGTTTGTTTATCTTTGTTGCATGCAAACAATTCTCAATCAGCAACAGATTCAACAAAAAATCACGCGCTTGGGGCATCAGCTTATCGAAGCAGCCTTTGGTCAAGAAGTGATTTACCTCGGTGGTATTGTCGGAAATGGTTTTCAATTGGCTCAAATGCTAGCTGCCGTTATCGCAGAAAATAGCACGCTCAATGTCGTCTGTTTTGAAATCCATCTCAACAAAGATGAACCCTGGAATGCCCCTATCGCCTTCTCTATAGATCAGAAAGATTTAAAAAATTCATACATCGTACTCATTGACGATGTTGTTAATAGCGGTAAAACCATGCAATATGCGTTGCTCAAGTTTCTTGAACAAGCGACAAAAGCAATTAAAACAGTAGCACTCATAGATCGTCAGCACAGGCGCTATCCCATTAAAACAGACTTTGCAGGGCTTAGCCTTTCTACAACACTTAAAAACCATGTCGAGGTCGATTTCAGTCCAAACGACGCTAAAGTATTCCTCTACTAATGGAGAAAATTACAGAAGCAAATTCCCCTTACGATCATCTGGAACAAATGGATACGCGTTCCTTAGTTGAGGGTATCAATATGCAAGATCAACTTGTTCCTATTGCCGTTGCTCAAATTTCAAACGAATTAGCAGCCTTCATTGATGCTTGCTTTGATAGAATGAAACAGGGCGGCAGGCTATTTTATATTGGAGCAGGTACAAGTGGACGCCTAGGAATTGTAGATGCAAGCGAATGTCCGCCAACATTTGGTGTTGAGCAGGGACGCGTTATTGGTCTGATAGCAGGTGGCGACAGTGCTATTCGAAAAGCGGTAGAATTTGCCGAGGACGACAACGAACAAGGCTGGAATGATATTTTAGCGCATCAACCTACTCCTCTTGATACTATTGTTGGAATCGCTGCCTCCGGGACAACTCCATACGTATTAGGAGCTATTGAGAAAGCAAATGCACATGGCCTATTAACGGCTGGTATCTCTTGTAATCCTGGTTCTCCCTTATCCCAACTAGCAAAACATGAACTTACTCCTGTTGTTGGTCCAGAATTTGTTACGGGAAGTACACGTATGAAATCTGGAACAGCTCAAAAACTTATTTTGAATATGATTTCGACGAGTTTAATGATCAAACTCGGACATGTTAAAGGAAATAGAATGATTGACATGCAGCTTTCCAATGATAAATTAGTTGATCGCGGATCACAGATGGTAGCGAGCGAATTAAATATAGAAGTAAATGAAGCCCAAAAATGGCTCCTCCAATTTGGCTCGGTGCGCAAGGCAGTCGAAGCTTATCAAAACCAAGACAAATAATGAATACTTTTGATCCAAACGGCGTAGGCATAGCCAATGGTAATATCTTCGGGTTCCCCTACAGTGAATCTGAAGCCGACCTCATCCTCATCCCTGTTCCCTGGGATGCCACAGCCTCGTATGGTAAAGGGACAAGTAATGGACCTCAAGCAATTTTAGATGCTTCAACCCAGCTTGATTTTTTTCATCCAGAATTGGAACGCGCATATGAAACTAAGATCTTTATGTCTCCAGTGTCGAGTGAATGGAAAGCAATCAATGATAGACTTTGTGAAGCGGGACAACAATATATTGCACATATTGAACTTGCCGGAGAGGAGGAAGCACGTCGCATTTATCAAACTACACTTCTAGAAATTAATGAAGCTCACGAAGCATTGCGATCCAACTTGAAAGAGCGTTGTATGCAACTATTAAAAGTTGGCAAAATACCTTGTGTGCTAGGTGGTGAACATTCTACCCCACTCGGGTTGCTTCAAGCCCTCGATGAATACCACTCAGATTTTGGAATTTTGCAAATTGATGCACACGCTGATTTACGCGATGCTTATGAAGGTTTTGAGCAGTCACATGCAAGCATCATGTTTAATGCGCTTCAAAAACTTAAAAACCTTAAAAGATTAACACAAGTTGGCATCAGAGATGTATCTGAAAAAGAAATAATTCTTGCCTCTGAAGTCGAACGTATCTGTACATTTTATGATTGGTCACTAAAAAATGAACAATACAAAGGAAAATCATGGGCTGAACAGGTGAAAGAAATTATTGATACCCTTCCTCAAAAAGTCTATATCTCTTTTGATATTGATGGTCTTTTACCCAGTTTGTGCCCGCACACTGGAACCCCGGTAGCTGGTGGTTTTGAATTGCAACAAATTGCCTATTTACTCTTTGAAGTTGTACATGCTGGGCGCCAAATAATCGGATTTGACCTCAATGAAGTTGCACCGGGCCCTTCGGGAGATTGGGATGCAAATGTCGGAGCCAGAGCACTTTGGCATTTAGTTTGTGCAACTGAACTAAGTAGAAGAAAACACTCATGAAGGTTAATCTCACTAGCATAAGTTCTTGGTTGGCCATTGTTTTTGGCTTACTCAGCATGTTTAGTATTTGGAACATTTACAACTGGGATATACTCGGATGGGGAACCAAGCTTTTCTTGTTTCCTTTTTTAGCTGTCATTGCTTTTTTCGGTAGGCTCACCTCGGAGCAATCACCTACTTTTATAAGAATTCAGTTGGGCTTACTATTGCTCCATGGGGTGCTGTATTTTTTGGTATTTAACTTTCAAGACCCACATGCTCCTAACTTACTTTTATTAGTGGTTGCTTTACTACTTTCAAGTATCGTTCTGATTTTTTCCAAAGTACAGTCTCTTGGAAAACCTAAGAAACATGGAAGAATCTATTCTTTTGAGAAACAAATTAAAGCCTTGCTACTTTTGTCTGGAACTTTTTATCTAGGAATGGGAATCTTGGCTAATCCTCAACTTTTACTCCCAGGAATAATACTTGAACTCTCTGCTCTTTTGATGTACTTATATCACTTGATTCGACCGTAACCAATTATTTTTGGTTTCCAATATGCCGAGGAATCTATTTCTACAATTGAAATACCTATAGAACTACTGGCGTGAATCATTTGTTTTGGTGCTCCCTTTTCTGAAATCAAAATACCTACATGATTCACCTGATTTCCATTTGTAAAGAACACCAAATCTCCAGCACGAGCTTCTGAAGAGCCAATCTGTTTACAATAATTAAACTGATCTGCCGCGCGCCTTGGGAGCTCCACTCCATTTGCTTCAAAAATATAACAGGTAAAACCACTGCAGTCAAAACCGGAAGGATCCATACCGGCTTCCTTGTAAGGCACACCAATATATTTTTTCGCCTCTTGTATTAATTGTTGGGTTTGCCCATTTTTTTGACCCGCAACTTCTCCTTGATTTATGTTAGTGGGTGGATTTGACATCCATTCGACTTCTAATGCATGACGCTTGGCCCAAAACACATTTTTAGAAAGTTCTTGAGCTGCTAATTGTCGATATTTCTCTGGTGTCTTGCTGTGATCATAGGCTGGATTCTGTGCCAATCTTTTGGCCTTTCGGTACACCAGCTTGAAATGTCCTTGTGCAAGCAGAAGATCTAACTTTTCTTCAATTGGTTTTTGGGCATATGTTGGTGAGGAAAACCCAAAAATCAAGAAGAGAAAAAATAAGTATTGCTTAATTTGCATACAATTTCCCATTCATATAGACTACCGAGGTTTGATTTGGAAGCTTAACGAGGACTTTATTGCCATAAATCTCAAAATCAGACTGCGGAAAATTGGTGATTTCTTCTATACGACCATCGACTAATGCACTTACCCCACCTATAATATTCCTAAAGGCAAGGACATTATTTTTGAGCAAATATGCTTGTGGCTGATAGGTTGCAACTTGAATACGCTTGCCTTTGGTGAAAGCAAAAAAATAAGAGTTTTCCATCCAAACACAAATATCATCTTTTACATCCCAAAATTCAGTTGAAAAATTCGATAAAGCTGTTTTTTCACCATTTTGATAATGCCACAAGTTTCCATTCATATCCTCGTAGACCACAAATCCACGACCTGCCTTATAGTTTTTAATGGGGAAAGACTCCAGTTCTATAAAATTCCCGCGATCAAAGACAAAAAATGATTGTGAATATGGGTCTTTGAAACACATGATATCAGTACCCAATTGAAAATTAAGTATCTCTTCATTGTAGGTCCCAATTTCGAATTTTTGACCAAACCAATAGACAAAATAAGTGTTGCTATTGTCTTTGTATACCACTAAATTTTCTCCAACACTCGCATTCATTGAAAGACCATTAGTTATGGTAACCAAGCTTTCAATCTTTTGATTCCAATATACATTGATTGACTGGTAGCGCGTGTCTTCAAAGACAATCAGACTGTCCCTTACAATGAACTCGCGACCAAAGTTGGTGAGCACCGTAAATTTACCCGCATCCCACATGCGCAAACCCTGCGCAATGCGATAAGCCATGAGGTGATCTGAAACCTGATAGTCTACGTTGAGCGTGGTCACATCAATACGTTCGTTACCATCATATATTTTCAGGTTACCCCGAGTGTCAATATAGGCAACTATTTCATCACCAGCTTTGTAACTAACAATAGGTTGAATTTCAATCGGCCTAAAAAACCCATCTTGAAAAGAAACAAAATAGTTGTTAAAATCTAAGGTTGGAACAATTCCTTGAGCACTTGATTTAAGGGCTAGAATGGCAAAAAACAAAAAGAATACGGATCTTTTGAACGACATTGTTCAAAGTTATCAAAATTTAGACCAATAAACGTATCTTCGTAGCGCTTATCTAATTGACTATGAAAAAATCTATATTTTGCGGTCTTTTTTTGCTGATTAGCTCCTCCTATTGGGGACAGCAAAAAATCACCTACGAAGCATATGACCTCCCAAATGGGTTGCATGTCATATTGCATGAAGAACATGCCACTCCTATTGTAGCTGTATCAGTTCTTTACCATGTTGGATCCAAGAATGAAAACCCAAACCGCACTGGTTTTGCACACTTTTTTGAACACTTATTGTTCGAAGGTTCTGCTCACATTGGTCGTGGAGAGTACAGTGAACTTGTAGAAAAAAACGGAGGTACACTCAATGCAAACACCTCACAGGACCGCACCTATTACTATGAAGTGCTACCTTCTAATCAGCTCGAATTAGGCCTTTGGTTAGAGAGCGAACGCATGCTTCATGCCAAAGTTGACATCAAAGGCATTGAGACGCAACGAAGCGTGGTAAAAGAAGAAAAAAGACAACGTGTAGACAACCAACCCTATGGATCTTTCTTCACAGAAATGTTCAAGCGTGTATTCACTTCTCACCCCTACAATTGGGCACCCATTGGCAGTATGGAACATCTTGATGCTGCTCAAGAGGAGGATTATGTGAATTTCTACAAAACCTTCTACGTGCCTTCAAATGCAACCTTGTCTATCGCTGGAGATATCAATATTGAACAAACCAAAAAGTGGATTGCAAAATACTTTGAAACGATTCCTAAAGGGCAAGCCATTAATTTGTATCGCGACTTCATCAACCTCGACGAAGCCGCCTTTCTAGAACGCTACAGCGTAGAGAAAAATGCATTTGATGCTCAAAATTTTATGGGTTCAACAGATGCCGCTGCTCAAAAGCTAATCACCTACCTCGCTGACCAAAAATGTATGGTGGATCGTCCTCAAAAAGACCGCACAACCATTGAAACGACGATTAAAGACACCATCTATGATAACATTCAATTACCGGCGCTTTTTATTGGATACAAAATGCCAGCGCAAACGCATCCAGACACTTACGCTTTAGAGTTTTTGAACGAAGTGTTGTCAAGTGGAAGTTCTTCGCGCATCAATAAAGAAATCGTCGAAAAAAGAGAACTGGCACAATATGCTTTTTCTTTCAATTACGGACTCGAGGACGCTGGAATTGGCATCATGGCCGCCATCGCTCCTCAAGATGTTGTTTTGGATACCCTGTTAAGTGCTTTTGACCAACAAATAGTTGCTATTCAAAGTGAACTTATTAGTGAGGAAGAATTTCAAAAAGTCCGTAATAAATTTGAAAATGACATTGCCTCGAGTAATTCAAGCATTGCAGGGATTGCAGAAAATCTGGCAGACAACCATGTTTATTTTGGAGATGCAAATCGTGTAAATACTTTGCTGGACAATTACTTAAATGTCACCCGAGAGGACATCCTTAGGGTAGCTAACACGTACATGAAGCAAGATGCCCGCGTGATCCTTTATTACTTACCTATAGAAAAATAAGCCTCATGAAATGTCTATATCTCCTTTTGATCATGATCGTAACTTGCAATGCATTTGCACAATTAGATCGATCTCAAAGACCAGCTGCGGCTGCAGCTCAAAAAATCAATATACCGGCCTCTCAAGTGTTTACTACTGCTAACGGTATTACAGTAATACTCTCGGAAAACCATAAAATACCTAAGGTTTCTATAGAACTAAGCCTTGGGAATTCGCCTCGTTTAGAAGAAGGTAAAGCAGGCCTTTCTGATTTGGCAGGCTCTTTACTGATGTCCGGTACAAATTCGCGCTCAAAAGATCAGCTTGATCGTGAAATTGATTTTATTGGTGCAAATTTATCAGCAAGTGCCTCAAGCATCTATTTAAGTTGTTTGACCAAACACCTAGACAAAGGGCTCAATTTGATGACAGACGTATTGTACAATGCTAATTTTCCTGAAAGCGAAGTAGAGCGCATACGAAAACAAAATTTGTCGAGTTTACAATCAACAAAAGCAGATGCAGGGCAAATGGCATCAAATGCAACCAGAGCCATTAATTTCCCGGGTCATCCCCTAGGAGAAATCATGACTGAAAGTACGCTACAAAATATTTCTCGCGAAGATCTTATTGCCTATTACAAGTCAAATTTCACTCCACAAGGTAGTTATTTAGTCGTTGTTGGTGATATCACCAAAGCCCAAACGGAGGAGCTTGTGTCACGTTATTTTTCGAATTGGCAAGGTGGTCCTGTGTATAAAAACGAACTTGGCAATGGTCAGTTTGACAAAGGAAATCGAGTCATATTTGTCAAAAAACCAGGTGCTGTCCAGTCTGTTGTATATGTAACTTTTCCAATTGATATTCGTGCTGGACACCAAGACCAACTTGCCTTAACAGTACTCAATGGCATACTTGGTGGTGGTGGATTTGGAACCCGCTTAATGCAAAACCTTAGAGAGGATAAAGCTTTTACATACGGCTGTTATTCATCGCTCAACATTACAGAGAATGGTTCTTGGATGTCCGCAGGAGGAAATTTCAAAAATGCTGTTACTGACTCTGCCATTACTGAAATCCTTAAAGAATTTGCAGCAATCATAGAGACGGAAGTTAGCGACGAAGAATTAAGTTTGACCAAAAATAATATGGCAGGAGGCTTTGCACGTTCTTTGGAGCGCCCACAAACAGTTGCTCGATTTGCCTTAAACACTATCAAACAAAAATTAGCACCCGACTACTATCAGAATTACCTCCAACGACTTGAGTCTATCACCCAACAAGATGTTTTACGTGTTGCACAGCAATACTTTACTGCAAAAAATTGCCACATTATTGTTGTAGGAAATGATGAAATTTTGCCAAAACTCTTACCTTTTGATTCAGACGGAAAAATAGAAAAATTAGATGCATTTGGTGCCCCAATTAAAGATGTCAAAAGTGCTGATATTTCAGCCGAGGAACTGATCAATGCCTATGCCATGGCAGTAACGGGTTCCAATAGTACAAAAGCTGCGCTTAAAAAAGTTAAAACCGTTAAGAGCTATCAACGCGTTACAGAAATGAGTTCTGCTCAAATTCCATTTGTCTTGACCTCTACAGACTATTTCTGGAATGGCCGCAATGAGGCGAGCAAGATGGAAATGCCAGGAATGGTGCTACAAAAATCATATTTCAATGGTCAATCAGGATATACTTTCAGCATGCAAGGTGGACGTGAAGATTTAACAGCAGATGAAATTCAAGCCAAACAAAAAGCATTAGGTTTTATTCCAGAAATCAATTACCAAGCAAATGGTATGAAATATGAAATCAAAGGGATAGAAAATCTAGATGGCCACGATTGCTATGTTTTATATACAAATGATGGCCTATCAGAAAACTACGACTATTATGATGCTCAAAACTTTATGAAATTGCGATCTAATAATATCCGTCAAGTAAATAACGAAACGATTGAGACCGTAACGAATTATGCAGATTATAAAGATGTGAATGGCTTTAAATTCGCGCATTCTTTTACGATGACCGTGGGTAAAATGACACTCAACGGTACAATAAAACAAATAGACGTCAACCCAAAATTGAGCATCCCGGAGGATTTTGAATAAAAAGATGCCTTAAACTTTAAGCCACTTTCTAGTGGCTTTTTTTATATCTTCAAGTCATGAAATTACTGTATCTTTTGACACTATTTATTTCTTTTTGTGTCCAAGCACAGAATCAACTGATTTCTTCGGGAAATATTTTTGAAGGAGAACCTTACTTGGCGATCAATCCACAAAATAGCAATCATTTAGTAGCTGCCTGGATGGGGCATCAATTCAATCAGAAAATTGTCATCAAAAGCCTTGTTTCTTTTGATGGTGGAACTTCGTGGACACCACCATTTTGGCAGACACACCAACAATTAGGGAATACGAGCGCAGATGTTTCACTTGCCTTTAACGCTAATGGCACACTTTTCATGGCCTATATTGACTACGACAATATCAACTTCTCAAATGGTGCCATCGTATGTAGAAAATCTACGGATGGGGGATTGAACTGGAATGAAGGTGTTGTGGTCAGGTCTATTAGCTCTTGCCCAAATAAATTGTGCATTGATCGTCCATGGATTGCTGTTGACCCACTCTCAGGAAACATATTCATTACCAGTACAAATGCAAATCAACCTGGCATAGTAGCAGCTCCTTTTCACCCATATTTGGCAATTTCCTCAGACCAAGGAGCCAATTTTATATTACAAGAACTAGACCAATCTCCATATTTAGCAGGAAATACCATTTCACAACCAATGCCTTCACCCGCGTTTGCTAATGATGGCACATTCATGGCAATTTACCCCAGTTATTATCCTGCTCAACATATTTTACCGCGTCTGATAGAAGTTACCCAAACAAACACCTCCGTAAATTTCAATTATGAAATAGCCTATCAAGGACTTGGTTTTGGAACAACAAACGACACCTTAAAAAGTGGACCACATCTTTCCCTTGATCCATCGAATGCCAATCGGGCAAATTATTCATTCATAAGCGATGTTTTCGGAGACCCTGACATCTTTACTATAGAAAAATCGGGAACTGGTTGGTCGACTCCAACAAGAGTGAACGCAGACCTTACAAATAATGGTGTGATTCAAGATTTGGTTTGGTCAGATTATGACAGTGATGGTGATTTAGCCGTATGCTGGCGAGATCGACGCAATGGAATTTCCTCTACCTATCAAAGTCCGACCCAAATCTATTGCCGCATTCAAAGTAACCAAGACTGGGGTGATGAATTTATAATAAGTCCTTTGGTCGATCACGATTCCATACTTCTAGAAAGTGGCAATGACTTTTTAAATATCCAATTCGATAACAATCATTTGTATGTCATTTGGGGGGACGTCAGACAAGGAGGCTTAAAAATATACCTGAATCATCTGAATCAATTAACCAATTCAACTTCGACATGCAGCATACCCACATTAGCACATTTATATCCAAATCCAAGTAACGGCTCTTTTAATATCCCAGATGATTTGATTGGAAAAGCATTTGTACTCTATACATCCGATGGCCAACAAGCAAAAACGGGATTGCTTGATTCACAAATTGACCTTTCCATGCTCAAATCTGGAACCTACCTACTTCAGGTTACCGCCTATTCGTTCACACTCGTCAAAAATTAGCAAGAACTGTTGATATCTTCAGCAATGATATTTGAAAATTAGCGGTATCTTTGAGACATGAGTGATTTTGTTGTTTCGGCTCGTAAATACCGCCCTCAAACCTTTGACACGGTTGTGGGGCAACAATCTATTACCAATACGCTCAAAAATGCAATTAAAAATGAGCATCTCGCTCAGGCTTTTTTGTTCTGTGGATCAAGAGGTGTTGGAAAAACAACCACTGCACGTATACTCGCTAAAACGATTAATTGCTTTAACCCTACTTCTGAAATTGAGGCATGTGACCAATGTGACTCCTGCTTATCGTTTCACACAGGAAATTCTCTTAATATTTATGAGCTTGATGCTGCGTCAAACAACTCTGTAGACGACATACGCAATCTCATCGATCAAGTTCGAATTGCACCCCAACTTGGAAGTCATAAGGTTTATATTATTGACGAGGTTCACATGTTATCTGCAAGTGCTTTCAATGCCTTTCTCAAAACATTAGAAGAGCCACCGAAGCATGCTATTTTCATTTTGGCAACAACTGAAAAGCACAAAATCATCCCTACAATCCTTTCTCGCTGTCAGATCTTTGATTTTCAAAGAATTCGCGTGAAGGATATCGCAGATCATCTTACCACAATTGCAACCAAAGAAGGTGTTTCAGCAGATCCAGAGGCCTTGCATCAGATTGCTCTAAAAGCAGACGGAGCCTTACGTGATGCCTTATCGATCTTCGACCAGCTTGTTACTTTTGCAGGTAACACGCTTACTTACAAAGATGTTCTTGAGAATTTACACATATTAGACTACGAATACTACTTCAAAATCGTCGAGGCTACTGAAAAAGAAGATATACCTTCAGCACTTCTTACCCTCAACGATATTTACGAAAAAGGATTTGATGGTCATCATTTTGTAGTCGGCTTAGCCGAACATTTGCGCAATATGCTAGTCTGTAAAGATCCACAGACTGCAAGTCTACTCGAAGCACCAGACACGATCAAACAGCGTTTCATTCAACAAGCTAGTGAGATAGAAGCGCAACGGTTGTTAAGGGGCCTACAGGTTCTATCCAAAACCGATGTAGATTACAAAGCCTCCAAAAACCAGCGACTCCTTATTGAAGTCGCACTAATGCAGCTCTGCTCTCTCAAGCAAGAGCAAGAAAAAAAAAAGGCCTAACTGAGCGGATCGACATTCTGCCCTTTCCAAATCAAACACTTCGTAAATCCACCGCAAACAAACCTAAAGTTGAGACAAGCCCACCTACTCAGGCAATGCCTGTAAAGGAAGTATCACCTCAATTAACAAAGCCCCAAGGTAATGTCAGGGCGAATATGATCTCGATAAAAGACACCCTTGAAAAGGACAAAGCAAGTAACCAACAGGTCCGACAAGAAGACCTACCAAGAGAAAGATTTCATCTAGATCATGTAAAAATGTATTGGAAACAATTTGCCTATCAAGTTAAGGAGGACGGCATGGAAACATTTTATAATGCCCTCATCAAAAGAGATCCTGTACTCAAAAGCGAAGAAATCCTTGAACTTACTGTTGACAACCTTGTTCAACAAAATTACATTCAAACTCACCTTCTCACCTTCAAAGAATTCATGCGAAAACAGCTCAATAATTATTACATTGATATTGAACTGATTCAAGCCGCACCTGACGAAGAAGAAGTTAAGTTCCTAATGGGAAAGGACAAATTTGCCGCATTAGCGCGTAAAAACCCAAATCTACATACTTTAAAAAACCGTTTTAACCTAGATATCGACTATTAATGCGAGAGAAGTGGTTTTTCATAGATTCAGATGCTACTTTGCAAAGTCAAGCTTCCTTATTCTTAGAAAAATGGAACAACAATAGCCCATTTCAAATTAAAAGTTCTGGAACCACTGGTGAGCCACAACTACACACCTTTGATAAAAATCAACTTATTCAATCTGCACAAGCAAGTATTGTAGCACTGGGAATAGATTCTCAAATTCGCGCTTTACTTTGTTTACCATTATCTAGTGTCGGAGGTCTCATGTTAATGGCAAGATCTTTGGTTGGAGATTTCGAACTATTAATACAGCTCCCAAAGTCAAGACCACTAAAATACCAACAAGAAAAAATCGACTTTATTGCAATGGTACCTACTCAATTGCAACAAAGTTTAAAATTTGATATCAATCAACTCAGAAATTGCTCAAAAATATTAGTTGGTGGTGGACAATTAAGTCCGGAAATTATTGCTGCGTGTCAGGCTGAAAATCTTCAAGTTTGGCAAAGTTACGGCATGACCGAAACTCTTTCACATATAGCGTTAAGAAAAGTAAGCCCCACTGAGGAACGCAATTTTAAAGGTCTGCCCGGCATACAATTTTCTAGTCAAAATGGCTGTTTGGTAATTTCCTACCCTGCTCTTCAAGAGCAACAAATTATCACCAAAGACATAGTAAATATTGAACAAACAAATTGCTTCCAATGGTTGGGGCGAGCAGATAATGCAATCAATTCAGGTGGTTTTAAAATCATTCCGGAATTACTGGAAAACAAGCTACAAAAATATTTCAAAGAGTCATTTTATATAACTGCTCTTCCCGACCCGAAATGGGGAGAAATTGTCGTTATCGTATTTGAAGGAACCAAGTTACCTGTCCTACCAGATTTTGAACAAATAGGTCTAAAAAAAGAAGAGATTCCAAAAAAATACGTCCTCATTCCTGTCTTTGATCGTACCGAAACCCAGAAAATCAAACGTAAAGAAACCATTCAATTTATTTTAAATGAAGACTGGCGATCCTTATAAAATACTTGGTCTTCAAAAGGATGCAAGTCCCGAAGAAATCAGAAAAGCTTATCGGTCTTTGGTAAAAAAATACCATCCAGACCGCAATCCGTCTACAGTTGCTGCAGCTCAATTTCTAAAGATTCAATCGGCATATGAACAATTGAGTGAAGGACAAACAATTGCTGAACCAGAAATGGTCGAACAAAAATACCGAAACCAACAATCACAGTATGAGGAAGACCTGCAAGCATATAAACAACAAAGAGATACAGCACGAGAAAAATTAAGACAAAAAAAGCAACATGAAGAGGAGTACAAAATAGCATATCTTGCTCGACTCAAAAATGGACCAATTGGAAGATGGCATCGGACAGTTTCCTTTATTGGAACCCTTTTGTTTTTAGTTCTCTGGATTGATTTTTTCCTACCTGAACGCGCCCAACCAATTGAAGCTGAATCGTTTGGATTAAAAACCTACGGCAGTGTAGACGGCCATCAAGTCCAACTATTTCAAAGCACTGACGGCCGATCTTATTGGGTAGCCGATTACTTGAGTCAAAATTTACCCAAAGTGCAAAACTTAAATGCCATAGAAACACCGTGGCTACACCAAGTAAAATCCCTACGTTTTCAAGATGGGCTTTATCAAATTGAAACACCTGTTCATTTTAGCTTTTATTGGGCCCATTTCTGGATCAGTTTAGTTTTTATTATACCAATTCTTGCTTGGTATTTTGCAAGCGCAGACATTATTTTTGTTGCAGGATCCTTTCTATCGAGGTATGCTATTTTAGCATTCATGATGTGGTTCCTGTTTACCGAAAATCGTTTTCTTCACCTTCTTAGTTTTGGTCAATTATGAATAAAAAGGAAAAAGTACAATATATTATCGAAACACTAGAAGCACTCTACCCAGAGACCCCCATACCACTTGATCATAAAGACCCTTACACCCTTCTTGTTGCCGTATTACTTTCGGCGCAATGTACAGATGCGCGTGTCAATACTGTAACGCCTCAATTATTTGCGCTTGCTGATAATCCTTTTGAGATGACCAAGCAAGACGTAGCGCAGATTCAACAAATTATTCGACCTTGTGGTCTATCTCCCAAAAAAGCAGCAGCTATTTCCGGCCTTTCCAAAATTCTTGTAGATCAATACGATGGAATAGTGCCACAAAACTACACAGCTCTAGAAGCGCTACCTGGCGTGGGACATAAAACTGCATCAGTAGTAATGTCACAGGCTTTTGGATATGCAGCATTCCCTGTTGATACCCATATTCACCGACTATTGACACGTTGGGGAATGACAAATGGAAAAAATGTGGAGCAAACTGAACGCGATGCTAAAAAATGGTTTCCTGAAAACACGTGGAATAAATTGCATTTACAGATCATATTTTATGGTCGAGAATACTCGCCAGCACGTTCGCCAAAATTTGAAAAAGACATCATTACCAGAAAAATAGGCACGGCTAAGGCACTCAAGGAACTCTGCTGATTTCAACAATTGTTCATAACCATCCTTTACAACTTTTTTAAAACTAAGCCAATCTATATTTTCGCTTTCAGCTTGCCTTGGTTATATTTGTTCTATGGATGCTCCTGACAACAATCGTAAACCTATTGCGCGTATCAAAACACAAACCCAAGCCTTTGGTGAAATCGGAAGGATTCCGCCGCAGGCATTGGATATAGAACAAGTTGTACTTGGCGCCATGATGCTTGAGAGTAGAGCAATCAATGATACCATCGATATTCTTTCTGAAAGGACCTTTTACGATGTGCGTCACCAACATGTTTTCAAAGCAATTCGAGCACTTTTTGCCGCCACAAATCCCATAGATCTGGTGACGGTAACGGCATATCTCCAAAAAAGTGGAGAACTCGAATTGGCAGGAGGCGCAGCCTATGTGAGCTCCCTTACCACTCGAGTGGCAAGTGCGGCTCACGTTCAACACCATGCACGAATTCTTGCCGAAAAGTTCATCAAACGAGAACTCATCAATGTCAGTTCCAAAATCATTAGAGACGCCTACGATGACACGCAAGATGTTTTTGATTTATTAAATGATGCGGAAGCAGATTTATTTAGCATAGCTGAGAATAACATGTCCAAGCAAGTAGGCTCCATGTCTTACATTGTACAAGAAGCCATACATGAAATTGAACTTGCTTCTAAGAATACCGATGGAGTTTCCGGTATCCCTACCGGATTCCACGATCTTGATAAAGTTACTTCAGGTTGGCAACGATCCGATATGATTGTACTTGCAGCTCGTCCTGGTATGGGAAAAACAGCGTTTGTCCTTTCCATGGCTCGAAATACTGCAGTTGACTACGGCAAAGGTGTTGCGGTTTTCTCCCTAGAAATGTCCTCAGTTCAGTTGGTAAAAAGATTAATTGCATCAGAATCCCGACTTTCTGCCGAAAAATTGAGAAAAGGTGACCTGAAGGAACATGAATTTCAACAACTTCATTCCCGTATAGGAAAGTTGGCAGAGGCTCCTATTTTTATTGACGATACACCAGGTATCAACATTTTTGACTTTCGCGCCAAATGTCGTCGCCTCAAGGCACAACATAACATTGACCTCATCATCATCGACTACCTCCAATTAATGAGCGCCAAAGACTCAAAAAGCGGAGGGAATCGTGAGCAAGAAATTTCAACTATATCACGTTCCATCAAAGAAATTGCCAAAGAGTTGAACGTACCTATCATTGCCCTTTCGCAATTGAGTCGCTCAGTTGAGACCCGAGGAGGAGACAAACGCCCAATGCTATCCGACTTGCGTGAATCAGGAGCAATTGAACAAGATGCTGATATTGTATCCTTCATTTACAGACCAGAATACTACGACCTTACTCAAGATGCGGATGGGAATTCAACCTTGGGAATTGGAGAAATCATCATTGCCAAACACCGTAACGGAGCCCTTAAAAATGTGCGCTTGAGATTTGTACCTGAATTCGCAAGATTTGAAAACCTCGATGAAGTAGAAGCTCTTGACTTGCCAGGGACAACCAATGCAGGCCTTAGCCAGTTCAATCAAGAATTTGCTACCTACACCATCAAAAGTAAAATGGATGACAGCTCAGAAGATATTTTCAGCAAAGACAACAATGAAGAAGATCCCTTCTAAACTACTCTATTTATTTTTTATCCTTTTGTTGTATTTCCAAAGTTGGGGCACACAAATACTTGTTCCAATGGATGATTCACAACGCGATCATCTAAAGGCCTATGGGTTAGCCTATTGGACATTGGACAATCAAATTACAATTGAATGGCTACTCAATTACAGAGGGGGCAGTTTTTTGATTCCACATCTACAACGTATCGAAGAAGAACTGCTACTGCGCAATATCAGTTACCAGGTCCTCACTGACGGACAAGTGAACAAAATCAAAAGCGACATTGCTGACCCTGAGGTCAATATGGAAGTGGTACAATTAGAAAAGGCACCTAAAATCGCTGTCTACACTCCACCAAATAAACTCCCATGGGACGATGCCGTCACACTCGTGCTAACCTACGCAGAAATTAAATACGACAAAATCTATGATTCTGCTATCGTGAACGGTATTTTACCTAAATACGATTGGCTGCATCTTCATCATGAAGATTTTACGGGGCAATACGGCAAATTCTATGGCTCTGCACGCATGCAAAGTTGGTACCAACAGGAGGTGCAGAGATCTGAGGCTTCCGCTGCTGAACTCGGATTTAGCTCTACTGCAGCACTCAAGAGAGCTGTTGCACTCAATATTCGGAATTTTGTAATAGGAGGCGGATTTTTATTCACGATGTGTTCAGGAACAGATTCATTTGACATTGCCTTAGCGGCTCAAAATGTAGATATTCAAGAAGCTATATTTGATGGAACTCCATCTGATCCCAGAGCACAAGATAAACTAGAGTTCAACGAGACGTTTGCATTTCAAAATTTTCATATCATCAAAGATCCCATGATCTATGAATACAGCGACATTGATGGAACAGACTTGCGTACCAAGCGAATGATAACAGAGAAGTCTGATCAGTTTACCCTCTTTGATTTTTCAGCCAAGTGGGATGTCGTTCCTACCATGTTGACACAATGTCATGTGGATGTAATCAATGGTTTTATGGGCCAAACAACAGACTTTCATAAAGAATTTATAAAACCTAATGTCCTCATATTAGGAGAGAATAAAGCTGCCAATACAGCCAAGTATGTACACGGAGAATTTGGACAAGGGACTTGGACCTTTTACGGAGGTCATGATCCTGAAGACTATCAGCACCTTGTTGGTGACCCACCTACTGATTTGAATCTACATCCAAATTCACCTGGTTACAGACTGATTCTCAACAACATACTTTTCCCTGCAGCTAAAAAACAAAAGCGCAAGACATAGTTTTTTTAAAGATGTGTTTATTTTCGCTTTTTTTTACTTAAACTTGCAACGAATTTCCAATTGCCCACCTCCGGGCCTTCTCCAAATTCAGTTTTTAACTTACCATTGATGGATTTAATAACCTTAGAGAGTAAAAAAATCTCGGACCTACGTGTTATCGCACAAAGCCTTGGCATTGATGTAGCTAACCTCAAAAAAAGTGATTTGATCAGTGCAATTGCTGGCAAATCTGACACAACCACCGCACAAGAAGCGCCCACTGATACGCATGTGGAAAACACTACAAATGCGCAAGTGCGTAAGCGTGTCCGCAAGCCAAAACCAGCAGCTGATGAACCAAATGCTCCAATAGTCGCAGTCGCTGCAGAAGAAAATACTGTACAAGTCTTAACAGAAACGACAGCGGAGGAAAGCCCAAAAGAGCAAGCCACACCGCGTCCAAGACATCCACAACAGCAACAGCGTGAGCAACGTGAGCAACGCAATCAACGCAATGACCAACAACGTCAGCGTCATCAAGAACAAAATAATACCCAGGAGCAAAATAGATTTCAGCAAAAATCTGGACAAACGCCAGAGGTATCAGAGGAAGTCCTTAAAGAAGAACACTTTGATCTTGTAGGAATTGTGTCAGCTGAAGGTGTACTCGAGGTTATTCAAGACGGTTACGGTTTTCTACGCTCGTCAGACTATAATTACCTACCATCACCAGATGACATTTATGTCTCTCAAAATCAAATCAAACTTTTTGGACTGAAGACAGGTGATACCGTAAAAGGCACAATTAGACCTCCAAGAGAAGGTGAAAAGTTCTTTCCGCTAGTTAAGGTGGAGTCTATCAACGGACGCGACCCTTCTTATATTCGTGATCGTGTTCCTTTTCAATACCTCACACCGCTTTTTCCATCAGAAAAATTCAAATTAACCGGACACTCCCAAGAAACATTATCTACGCGTGTAATGGATCTTTTTGCACCGATTGGCAAAGGGCAACGCGGCATGATTGTCGCTCAACCTAAAACGGGCAAAACCATGCTACTTAAAGATGTAGCCAATGCAATTGCAGCCAATCACCCAGAAACATATCTCATTGTACTTCTCATCGATGAACGACCAGAAGAAGTGACAGATATGGCTCGTTCCGTAAAAGCTGAGGTCATTGCTTCAACCTTTGATGAACCAGCTGATCGCCACGTCAAAGTCGCGAATATGGTTTTGGAAAAAGCGAAAAGAATGGTTGAGTGTGGACATGATGTCTGCATCCTGCTCGACTCCATAACACGTTTAGCACGTGCATACAACACCGTATCTCCAGCATCAGGAAAAGTGCTTTCCGGTGGTGTAGATGCTAATGCGCTTCACAAACCAAAAAGATTCTTTGGTTCTGCGCGCAAGATTGAAAATGGCGGTTCGCTTTCTATTCTTGCCACTGCACTTACAGAAACAGGATCTAAAATGGACGAAGTTATTTTTGAAGAATTCAAAGGTACGGGCAACATGGAACTCCAACTTGACCGAAAAATATCAAATCGTCGCATATATCCTGCAATTGACATTACTGCATCAGGAACACGTCGCGAAGATTTACTAGTGAGTAAAGATGTTTTACAACGTGTATGGCTCATTCGCAAATTCATTGCAGATATGAACCCAGTGGAGGCCATGGAATTCATGAAATCCCATATGGAAAATACACTTTCTAACGAAGAATTCTTAGTTTCAATGAATAGCTAATGAAAAAGGGTTGGCTTTACGGTTTGGCTTTTGGATTAATTTGGATTGCCTGTAAAATGATAGCTTATAACTTTCATTTTCTACTCAATGAAATTCAACCATTCGTCTTATTAAATATGGCCTTGCTAACTACAGCAATTGCTCTGTTTATGTATCGTAAAAAACGGTTTTCCACCAGTGAAAGCAATATATTAACCGATATCAAGTCGGGTCTCAGTGCCGGTCTACCCTACACCCTTTTGGTAAGTTTCTTTTTGTTCTTCTATTACAGAGATATTTATCCAGAATTCAATCAAAATAAAAGAGCTGCCTACGAAAGACGCATGGACAGTCCAGAGGAGATTGCTGCTATTCGTCTAGGAAACAGCGCGCTTGAAAACAAAAGCGACAGCGAAATTGTAGAAATGGCGAGAAAAAATACAGCCATGATGTATGACCCTCAGTTTACGCTCAGCGTGAGTCTGTTGGCACTTTTAGTTTATAGTACATTGAATAGCTTGCTAATCGCTGTTATTTACCGCAAAGTTGTTTTCAGAGCTTAGCTTGTAACCGCACAGCGAGGTCATCATAATCAATTCCGTCAAAATTTCCACTTGACATCATTAACAAGACTTTGTTATTCCAGTTTTGCTCATTAATAAAGTCCAAAACATCCTGAGTCTTTGTACAAACTTGGACATCGCCTCCAAATCCTCTTTGTACATCATTTATGTCTAATACAGGTAGCTTTTTATGTGCCACTACCTCAGGGCTAAAATATACCAAGGCTTTGTCTGCAGCTGACATAGCCCCATTATATTGAGGTAAGAAAGCCTGTTGTAAGGAACTAAAAGTATGGAGCTCCATACAGGCAATCACTTCTCGGTCTGGATATTGCTGCTTAACTGCAGTAGTAGTGGCTTTCAATTTGGAGGGTGAATGTGCAAAGTCTTTGTACATCACAAAACCATCTTTTTCTATTACTTTTTGAAGTCGCTTACCTGCACCCGTAAAGTCAGCCATGGCAGTTAAAAAGGAACTTTCGGAAATTCCCATTTGTTGAGCAACATACATAGCGCCCATTAAATTTTGAAGGTTGTGAGCACCAAAGATATTCAGCGGATATTGTTGCCCATCAAAATATAATAAAGTACCAGTTGCGGTGGGTTCAAATTTGGGAGTTGCGTAAGGCACTAAATGAAGCTGAGCTGATGATGATGCAGCCAATTTTTGGATGTGAATATCCTCGCTATTATAGACCAGGGAACCGTTTGGCTCGATTAAAGAAATAAAGATTTCAAATTGTTCGATATAATTCTCAAAAGTTGGAAAAACATTGATGTGGTCCCAGGCAATCCCCGAAAGCAATGCAATATTTGGTTTATATAAGTGAAACTTTGGGCGGCGGTCTATTGGAGAACTTAAATATTCATCCCCTTCCAAAATCATGAACTTGGCCTCTTTAGTAAGCTTCACCATACAATCATACCCCTCTAGTTGGGCGCCAACCATATAATCAACATCAATTTGTAATTTGGCAACCGCATGAAGAAGCATGGAGGTGATTGTCGTTTTGCCATGACTTCCTCCAATTACGATCCTGATTTGATCCTTACTTTGCTCATAAAGATATTCTGGGTAACTATAAATAGGAATACCCAATTCTTTTGCTGCTATTAATTCTGGATTGTCTGCGCGCGCATGCATCCCCAAAATTACCGCTGAAAGTCCTGCATGTATGCGATTGGCAGCCCAACCTAATTGCTGTGGTAAGATGCCTTGTTTTTCTAGTCGCGTTCGGGATGGTTCGAAGATTTCATCATCGGATCCAGTCACTTGAAATCCTTTTCTGGAGAGTGCAATTGCGAGGTTGTGCATTGCGCTTCCACCAATAGCAATAAAGTGTACTTGCATAAAATTATTTGATCAAAACATTGGCACCGGTAGATTCATTGAACCAAATATATTCAGTACTAACCTGTCCGTCTCTTGTAAAGTAGGTTTTGCCATTTTCATCTGTGGTTTGCTCATAAACAACACCGTGTCCATTGGGATCGACAACCACTCTTCTCACAATTACTTTGGTAATATAACCCTCTTTATTTTTGAGTTGATATGTTTTTTCTGTGAGCGTATTGGGCGCAAAAAGAACGCCATTTTCATCGCGAAGGTAATTTGGTGTAGTCTTTAATTGTAGCGTAGATGAAGCTGTTTTTTGAATCTGTTCATATTGGTTTTGTCCTCCATTTGTGGCGCTCTCTTGCTGCTCTTGCTTAACGAAGTCAACTTTTTGCTTACGTTCATCAAGCTCAGTCACTACTTTCTCAGCAACAATGGCTTGCTCTTGGAGCTGTAATTCTTTTTCATTGCGAATGCGATTGAGCCGATCAAGTTCGGACTGCTGACGCGCATCTGCTTCTTGTTTTTCTAACTGAGTTAATTGATCTTTTGAATCTTTCCATGCAGTTAAATTACTTGAATTTTCTTGCTGACGAGCCTCGGTTGCCAATGCCCGGTTATTGACTGAAACTTCATAAGCTTGGAGCTGTTGTGCTTGATTGACCTGAAGGATTTCTTGGGTATTGGTTTGCTGCTGTGCATTAAGTTGGCGCTGTGCTCGAGTCAATTCTAATTGCGTTGTGGTTTCAAAAGATCCAACCTGTGCATTTTGCTGAGAAAAATAATTCCGGTACTCCACTTCTGTGCGAATTTGTTGCTGAGTGCGGTAAGGTGCTTCCTGCTTGGCTTCTCTCGTCAACTTTAAATCGTTGAAAGCCATTGAGCTTTCTCCATTAACGGTTTCTCCTGGTGCTGATAAACGAATCCCAGCAGGTTCAACAAATACATCCTCTTTTACGATTGTTGGGGTTGCAGGTGTAAGAATAGACCTTATGGAATCTGCACTTTTTTGAATACTAAGTGCTTCTGAATTATTAAGATATTGTTGTTGGGCTTCGGCAGTGAGGTATAATTTTTCTAGTGCTTTCAAGGCGGCTGGGTTGTCTTTGGCTTTCACCAATTGATATGCACTTTTACGCGCTGCGTAGTAAGCCTCCATTGCTGCAATTTTCTCATTGAGGGCTATCACATCTGGCTCGTTTTGTCGGCTTTTCATTGGATCCGAATTCAAAATGGATTTAGCCGTACCATAAAATTGAGGTCCTTTATTGAAGTTTTCATTAGCCTTAGCTAATTGATTTTGATAAACCTGCGACATAGAATTGATTCCTTCCGTTACACGTTTCATTCCAGCCTGTAGCTCCTTAGAGTAGGAATCAATTAAGGATTGTTTGTGAAAAAGCGCTATTTGCTTATCTGCTTTTTTATAGGTTTCTAAAGCGAGATCATATTTCTTTTGTAGGTATTGATCATTGGCTAACTTCAATGTTTTTTTAAGTTCTGCCTCTAGTTGAATATCAAAGCGAATATCCTTAATTTGACTGAGTTGTAGGCTAACTGTTTCTCGCTCTGTTGGTTTAATTTGTTGCGCTTCTTTTAGCTTTGCTTCAGCTTCATCTAATTTTTTTGCGTTCATTAATGCGGTAGCAGCTTGCATTGCCTTTTGAAATGCCTGTGTTTTGGATTGCGCATCAGCAGCCTCTCTTCTTATTTGACTGATTTCTTGCAATGCGGCATTTACTTTGGGCTGATTTGGTATAATTGCGTCAGCTGATCTGTACTTTGATTCAGCAAGATTCAGATCTCCTGAAAGCTTAGCTGCAGTGGCTTCTTCAAAAAGTAGCGCAAACTGAGCTTCCGCTTGTTCACGTTTGAGATTTGCCTCTTTTTGGAAGATAATTTGCTTTTTTTGCTCATTTGCACGAGCATCATCAGGATTGATATTTAAAATAGAGTCCAAATATAAAATAGCCTCTTGTGGTTGATTTGCAGCTAATTTCTGAGTTGCTTTTTGCTGTAGACGCGCAATTGATTTTTGGTCAATAGCGAGCTGATAAGCTGCACTTGCTTTGGCATCTGCATCAGATTTAACCAATGGTATTTGTTCCAAAGCGCCTGCGTTCCAGACATATTTGTCAGTGATTTGATTTTTAGCAAAAAGCAAATCCACATCGGGTTTGAGCTCGTACAGTTCGCATTTGAGATTGCGCAATAATTGTAAACCATTGGGTTGGTTGCGCTGTTCCTGCATAGTGGTTAGATCGAGCAAAATATATTTGGTAAGGTAACCACCTTTGGTAAGACGAAGTTGAATGGACTGCCCTTGGGTGATTTTAGCCGAAATATAAAATTGACCATCTTGATCGGAAAGCACCTTAGTGAGAACAGACTCTTGTTGCATGAGATCTACACTCACACCATATAACTCTTTGTGTTCTATAAAACTAGTAGCACGACCTTCTATCACTACTAGGAAGTCGCGCTGAGCTAATAGCTCAATAGGCAAAAACAATAAAACAAAAAGAAGTAATTTGATCATGGCAAATAACAGTTATTCAAAAGAACCAATTTAAAGCAATTTGGTACATTTGTTTCGAACACAAATTTGCTAAAAATCAACGAGTAAAAAAAATGCTGCACTTCGATCAATTGAGTTACTGGGAACGCGACCAATATCTTATTGGGAATACCTTTGTAATTGCAGGTGCTGGACTTGTTGGGATGTCAACAGCGCTTTCCTTGCGAGAGCGGTTTCCCAAAGAAAAAATAATCATTTTAGAACGCGGTTATTTACCGACTGGAGCAAGCACCAAAAACGCAGGTTTTGCCTGCTTTGGAAGCCCCACAGAGATCCAAGATGATCTTCAGCACATGCCTTCTGAGACAGTATGGGAAACCATTGCACTGCGGCTACAGGGGCTTGAGCTTCTTAAAAATCGTGTTGGCCTTGAAGCGCTTGCTTATCAAAATTGTGGATCATGGGATTTAGTAAAAGAGCATGACCCTATTTTAGAAAGCGGTTTTTTGGCAGCATTAAACGAACAATTCAAATTGCGATTTGGACTCAATAATGTTTACCGACAAGACAATCAATTTATAGAAAAATTTGGGTTTAAAGGATATCGGACCGCTTATTTCAATAACTATGAAAGTAGCATTGATACGGGCAAAATGATTGCCAAACTTTATCAGTTATGCATTGAGCAAGGTATTCAATTTTTATTTTCAACCACTGTACAAAATTGGAAAAGCAATACCATAGACGTGCAAATTGAAACAAACCATGGATCCATAAGTGGTGACCATTTATTTATTTGCACCAATGGATTTGCCCAATCTTATTTTCCAAACGACCTCCAACCAGCCCGTGCACAAGTGCTGATAACAAAGCCGCTCCATCACCAAGTGAAGGGGCTATTTCACAGCGATCGAGGTTATTACTATTTCAGAGATATTGGCCCTCGCATACTTCTGGGTGGCGGAAGACATTTAGACTTTATTTCGGAGACGACTACAGACTTTGAAAAGAACGATAAAATTCGCTCTGCGCTGATTCAAAAACTAAAGGAGGAAATCTTACCAGATCAAGCATTTGAAATTGATTACGAGTGGTCTGGAATCATGAGCGTTGGAACTGAAAAAAAACCGCTTATTCGTTCCCTGAACAAAAATGTACATGCGGGTGTTCGTATGGGAGGAATGGGTGTGGCAATTGGCTCCGCAGTTGGAAAAGCCCTCAGCAAATTGGTTTAATTATGAAAGATCCTAAACAAGCTCAAAAAGAATTCATTAATCCTATTGATCCGGATAAAATTGCAGAAAACCCTCATTTGCTACCCTATGCACATACCGTTGGCGGCGCAGTCATCAAGCCAGAAGATAAGGGTAAACTCAAAGGTCGTGCGCTGAGCGCAATGAATCAACAAACCGACATGCAACTCTCTCAAATTTATGAGCAGATGCAGTTACTCGCTTCACAAGCCCAAAAAATTCAAGCGCGCAAATCGATTTCAGATTATATCTATCAAACTGAATTGCGATTTGAACCCCTCATTAATCATACTTACCACCTCTACAGAAAAAAAAATGAACAACTCATGCTTTCGCTCATCGGACCAAATGCTTGGGGAAAATCGGGTGCTGAACTGACATACTTGGCCAGCGTCAAACTGCTAGCTGATCATACTTGGGAGGTTCTTGAGCAGAGTCCGGATTTCAGTTTCAACGGATAAAAATCCAATTGAAAGCATCGGAGTGTTGAGCACTATACGAATAACCCAACTCTTTAAAGGATTTGACCTCATTGATATGGTTGATGGAATGTACTGCGCACCAGCGTGCCATAGCACCTCTGGCCTGCTTAGAAAAAACAGATACTGATTTTAATTTGTTGGGTGTCTTTTCCAAAAAATGGGGCGTAATCATACAGTTTCTCAACTGCTTATCTTGAATCAAGTCGCTATATTCTGAACTTGCCAAGTTAAGGATCTGCTCTTCGATATGAAGCTGTTTGAGAAGATATTTTTCTATGGTTGGCCGCCAAAACATATATAGTGATGTGCCAATTGGAGTTACACCTCGCTGAACCATTTCTAAGCGATATGGTTCAATCAAATCATTTGGTTGAATTAAACCATATAAGCCCGACATGATGTACAAGGAATTTTGCAAATATGCCAAGTCATTTTCACTGAGTTGCATTGCCCCAAGGGCTTTAAAGGCCTCTCCAATGTACGCAAATAATGCCGGTGCCGCATTTTTCAAATTTGCTTTTTTACCCCAATTTTGTATATCATTATAGGTCTGGAGCGCTTTATCTTCAGATAGTTTCATCCGTTGAGCGATATCTTCAATAGACCACTTTTTTAATTCTTTCACAAGAAGTAAAGTCTCTTTTTTGAATGGTAAAATAGGCTGAAAATCGCTTGAAAAAGGTCGCATCAATTTAGCTGGTGACAACAGAATCTTCATAAGCGGTAAAATTAAGACGGATTGTGTAAAATTTTAAATTTTTAATGCATAATTGCAGCGGATAATAACCCACTTATGAAACTACTCTATCTTTTTGGTATAATTTGCATTACAAGCATTGTATTCTCTCAAGAATCTACATTTTATGGCTACGTGAGTCCGTCAGCAGCAATGCTAGTTCCTGAGCCAAAAACCAGTCATCCAAAGCAAGAAATAGTGATTCCAAATTTCAAAGGAAGAGAACTTCCCGTCCAACTCGGCACTAATACATATCAGCCAGATTGGGTTTGGCAGCAACATAGCTCAAATCAGCAAAAAACAACTTCTGCTAGTTTACTTTAGCAAGTGCAAGGTATTGGCAATGGTATCTCCCCACCCGATCCAACTGGTGAAGCAGACTCAACGGTTTATATTCAAGGAACAAATACCGGTAGCGGTGGGTCCTTTAAAATTTTCAATAAAACAACTGGAGCTGCAGTTACTGGAAACCTCGTCATGTCATCTCTGGGTAGTCCAACAGTAACTGGTTTAGGTGACCCTGTAATTCTCTATTATAAAAATGCCAAGCGCTGGGTTATTACTCAATTCGCTACGCAGTCCCAAAAAAAATTATTGGTTTATGTTTCTCAAACAAGTAACCCACAAGGCGCTTATTATTTTTATCAGTTCAGTTGTCCTAACTTCCCAGATTATCCAAAATGGAGTATTTCAGAAAGTTCTGACGCTTTACTGGCTTCTATCAATGAAGGTGGACCTCCTCGCGTTTATGCAATGAAACTAAGTTCATTGCTAACTGGGGCTGCATGAGTACCATTGAGGTTACAGTGACTACTTCTAGTCTAACTGAGTTAAGCTTTGCACTGCTTGAATTGTACCCAAACCCAAACAATGGAATCTTTGAAATTCAAATAAGTGGTGTGCGTGGCACTACTTTAGAAGCGAAGCTCTTTAATACACAAGGTCAACACATTGCTGATTTTTTACTCAATGTATCAGACGGGAATGTTAAACAAACAATTGAATTGAGTCAAAAAATTGCAGCTGGAACCTATTACTTAGGCATTTATGACGGTAGTCAAAGTGGACTTGTTCAATTCATTAAAGAATAAAGATTAGAATTCAAACGTTGCCAAATTGATTTCTTCGTCTACCTGAGATAAACGCCTGGTAAACTCACGTTTAACTTCGTAAGGCGTACCAAAGTATTGATATAGTTGCACCGTTAAAATGGCTTTTCCACTCAAGGAAGGCCTGTGGTTTCCATAATAATGTGCCTGAATCAAATAAGTGCCTTTTGGTGCTTTGCGAATCAGATACTCCTCAGGACCATAACCTTGAGTAAAGTCATTAGAAATACGCCCTCCATTTGTTGTGTTTTTGTAGCTATACATACATTTCTCCTGATTGGGTTCGGTAACCCAAAGGTCAACATCGGTGTTATCCGCATCCCAATTTAATACTATGCGCATATCCATTGGTAACTGTACCAGAAGTGCTGAAGGTATTTCATTTGTTTTAATTTGTTTAGGGTGCTGTGCAATGAGATGATTGATTTCATTGAGCACAATCAGATGGATGCCTGCAAAGCGGCTATCATAGGGATGTTTCACCACCTTATAGAGCTGATGAACCGCTTCATTATAATTACCGACTTCAGCCAATGCCATACCATAATCACGATAAGATTGTGGCTCTTCAGGCCTGATCTGAATAATCGTTTTAAAAATTGAAAGAGCTAGTCTCTTAGCTTTTAATTGCAACAATTTCCGGGCTAACACACGCAATAATTCAGGATCTTTCAGGCGCAATTCTGCTAAATTAGTCAGAATACGCAATGCTTCAGGACGCATGTTTCTTGCCAAGAAAAAATCACAAACATCTACATAAAACGAGGGCTGTTGTGCATATTTGGAGCGCAAGGTGAGGTAGTGAGCATAGGCCTTTTCTTTCGGATATTTCCTCAAACTGCGCATATAAGGTGTTTTCGGATTCCATGGCGCTACGGCAATAGTTGCTGAAGGGGCCGTTGGCATGGAAACCGAATTTCCATTCGAAGTAACCGTGGTTGTATAACTACCTATTTGTGCCGATCCTACTGATTCGAAACTATGATCTATGAAGGCGCTCGATGAGGACCAATTGTAGGTCGTTACTCCAAGTATTGGATTTAAACTAAGTCTAATTTGTTCATCAACGACTTGTTCAGCGGTGTCTTCTGGTTCTTGGACTTCATTTGCCGTCACAGGTGGTGGTGGAACTCCCTGCTGCAAATCTCCATGAACAACCTCAGTTCTTCTAGCCACATTTTCCACTTTTGCTCGCTTCTGTTTTCTAGGATTATGCCAGTACCACTTCTGAAATGACTTCCATTCTTTTTTAACAAATTTCATGTGATCTTCTTTAAGCGAAGCATCCTTTTTATCCATTTTTTGAATAGCCTTGAAATAAGCTTGCTGCATAGATTTGGGTGGCACAATCCTAAATTCTAGATAGTCAGCGAGTGAATCTAGCACCAATAACGAGCTTGCCGAACTTACGAGTTTATGTTTGACACCTAAGGCACAAATTTCCTTTTGAAAACGTTCAGGTTGTTCTTCTAATTTATTCAATTTGGCAATTGCCCAACGCTTGTATTGGGTATTGCCTTTGGCAATAGACTTATTTCCGTTGAATACCATCTTTTTTTCAGAGAGAATATGTTGCTGATCTAGGCCAAATTGGGCAGTGAGCTTATTTTGGTTTTTAGGCATTTGAATACTCAACATTATTCGCTGAGATGCAGGATCTATTGCAGACTGATAATATGTAATACTATCGGATTGTTCTTTGAATCCCAAAAAACGAAGGTATTTCCTTTGAAGTAATTTTAAAGCTAAGTCTATTGACTGCTGACGCAAGTTTAAAAGTGTTCCACCAGTACTTTGGGCTAAATTTTGCAGATATCCACGCTCCAATTGTTCGCTGTTGACTATTGGATAAATGGCTGCTTTTCCTAACTTCAACTGGTCCGAACCAATGGTATTTAAACCATCAGAAAATAATAATATTTCATCTCCTCGCATTGGACCAAAGGATAAGCAAGATAGTGCTGAGCCTCCATCATAACTATGCTTATCCAATAAAGCATCAAGCGCTACAACACGTCCATTCTGTATAGGTAATTCTATTTTTTCAATGACTTGATGGGCAAAAAAGAGGAGTTCTAGCTTTCCTTTATTAATCCATTTGAGATAATCTTTTAAGAGCTCCTTTTCTTTTTGAATCGTGCGCTGTGATCTCGACCCCGAGACATCCCAACAAACAGTTAAACATTTTGGTGCCTTTTTACGCGCATATTTATGGGGAAGGCTCAAATTGGTATTTAGATAGGCATATTTCCCGATGATATTCACTTTTGGTTGCGTGATCAACGGCAATTTGGTCCGCAACTTAACCTGTGTATCTAAGCAGCTATTTAGCGACGTTAAATGTTTTAATATTTGTGCTTTTCCTGAATGATAAGTAATTGCATTAAATTCAAATCGACCTATCGGATCTTGCGTCTTCATCGGTAAATTAAAATATGCATGGTTAGCATCTTGCTTTAAAACAGTAAGCACCTCAAATTGGATGTGTTTGGATGCACTTGGCAGCAATGGAAATACGCGCATTTTAAAAATATTTCCTGCTACTTTTTCAACTAGCCCCGGATCAACACCTCGTCTGACAGTAGCCTCATAAGCAATACGCGCTTTTTGTTTTTCAACAGCTACGGCTGGTCTGAATTCACCATTCACTTCTAATGCAAAATGACTCAAGGTTTGACCTTCTTGTAGCGGGAATTGAAATTCTGCCTCCAGCGTTTTATCATAAGGGTTGCGGAGTATTAAATCGTATCGGGTTCTTGAAAAACCATCTTCAAGGTAAGAAGTCATTTTCAAAGACCTGATTTGGAGCCTTTCATTCTTTTGGCCTTTCAGCGCAAGGATGGGTATTTGAGAAACGGAATCAAGTTGACCAATAAACTTAGGCGTAGGGTTATCTTGAAAAAGCTTTTGATATGGATCATATTTAGATTTTTGGTTGGGAATAATGGTCCAGATGATTCCAAGAAATAGCGTGCATAGCAAGGCAATAAAAGCAAAAGATGTTTTTTTCATGAATCCTAAAAAACGAATTAATGCTTTACAGACGAATGAAAAACAAAAAAGCCGCTTTTTGAGCGGCTTTTTTGTTTGTTTAATACAGGAGATTAAGCGCGAAGACGCTTAGAAAAATCGAGAAGAATTGGTGTTGCCACACAAAGTGAAGAGTAAGTACCGATAAGTACACCAACTAACAAGGCAAATAAGAAGCCTTTGATCGCTGGCCCTCCAAAAATGAACATGATCAAGACGACAACAAATAGTATCATGGAAGTATTAAAGGTCCTTGAGAGCGTTCTATTTAGGGAGCTATTGATGATATCCCCGTGGTTGTCTTCTGGCTTACTCTTACGCAAATTCTCACGGATACGGTCGAAGACAATGACGGTATCATTCATGGAATAACCAATAACTGTTAGAATGGCTGCAATAAACGCTTGGTTTACATCAAGTGTAAATGGCAAATAACCATGAAGTAAGGAGAAAATGGAAATAACGAAGAAAGCATCATGTGCTAAACCGACGATAGCTCCTAAAGAATATTGCCAGTGACCAAAACGAATAAAGATGTAGGCAAAAATGGCTAACAAAGCGATGGTAATGGCGATTGTTGACGAGGTCCATAGTTCTGAGGAGATGGATGCGGAAATAGCACGAGTTTCTAGAATATCATAGCTACCCATTTTTGCTTTGCATGCATCCAAACCTAGTTTGAGTTGTGCATTGACCTGATCAGTTGCACCATCGTTATTAAGTAAATAATTCGTAACGATTTCAACGTTATAGTCGTTGGATTTTGTTTTGATATCAATTGAAGCTGGTTCTCCATTCTCAATAAATACTTCAGTTAATTCTTTACGTATAGCCTCGATATCAGCTTTCTTTTCAAACTTAATAGCAAAAGTACGTCCACCTGTAAATTCAACACTTTGCTTGAGGCCACGATTCGCTAACGAAATTGCGCCCGCAATAGTGACAATAATTGAGAATACATAGAAGTACTTTCTCTTACCCATCCAATCAAAATGAAAGTTTTGGAATAAACCTTCAGAATATTTGGTATTGAAACCTACTTTTTTACCCTTTGCTAACCAAGTATGGATGGCCAGTTCGGCGATTACCATTGCCGAGAACATAGAGGTGAAAATACCAATGATTAGGGTTGTTGCAAAAGATTCAATTTCACCTGTTCCAAAGATTTTTAGGATTATCGCTACGAGTAAATGCGTAACGTTGGCATCGATGATAGAAGGTAAAGCTTTGCGGAAACCAATACTAATGGCCGTTTCTGTGTCTGAGCCTGTAGCTTGTTCTTCACGAACACGTTCAAAAATCAGGATGTTTGCATCGACAGCAGTACCGATGGTGAGAACGATACCGGCAATACCTGCAAGCGTAAGTACTGCACCGAAAGAAGCTAAGGATCCAAAAATGAATACAACGTTTACAATAAGGGCGATATTGGCTGCTTGACCGGCTTTACCATAATAGAACATCATGTAAAGTAATACTGCAATAAATGCAACACCAAAAGAGATAAGACCCGCTTTTGAGTTTTCTGCTCCTATCGTAGGACCTACTTTTTGTAAATCTTTGATCACACAAGGTACTGGAAGTGCTCCACCATTAAGTAGGCCAGCAAGATCTTCCGCTTCTTGGAAAGAAAAGCTACCAGAGATTTGTGTATTGCCATTGGTAATGGCATTGATTACGCGTGGTGCGCTATATACGACACTGTCCATTGAAATAGCAATGATTCGATCTTTGTTTTCGGTGGTCATACGTCCCCACTCTCCTGCGCCTTCCTCTGTCATGGAGAGGCTTACGATGATTGAACCGTCTGTTTGGTCGTAGTCCACTTTTGCGTTGCTTACGTGCTCTCCACGAACGCGTGCTTTTCCTGTGTCAGGAATTCGACAAGCATATAGGAAATAGGCAGTTTTTTTGGTTTTGTTATCTACACTTTCTGGCTTGGCAGACCACATGAATTTAAGGTCTTGCGGGAAAGCGTTTTGAACATCTTTGCGACGTAAAATGGCATCTACAGCTCCTTTGTCATTGACATTCACATAACCAATGGCATAACCACCAACAGGAACAACATATTCGGCAAGTCCTTTTTTAGCTGCATTTGAAACAGTTGTTTGGGTGCTTGCTGCTGAAGTATCTGAATTTACAGATGTGGTATCAGCTGTGGTATCGGTATCTAATATATCTGCAAGGATAACTTCATTGGTTTTACTCAAGCGAGATGCCTCTTGCCATTGCATTTGAAGTTGTTCTGGCATGTATGTCTCATAGAACTCTAGGTTCGCAGTAGAACGAATTTTGCGAGAAACTGTTTCTTCATCTTGAACACCTGGTAGTTCAATATAAAGTCGGTTGGTGGAAAGGTCACGCTGGATATTAGGCTGCGCTACACCAAACTGATTGATACGACGGCCAATGATATCTTCAATGCCTTTCATTGATGAAGCAACTAAATCTCGGAGGTAGTTTTCTACTTCAGCATCGGTGGTTTTGATACCAATTGACTCTCCTTTAATAACGTAGCTTAAAGGAAGGTTGCCATTCGCTTTTTTGTAAGCTGAGATAAAGGTTGCTATAAAGTCACCACCATTCGTGTTGTAAGTTGCTACAGCACGATTAAAGGGTTTTGTGAATTTTGGATCAGTCACACTTTTTACATGACCACGGATCAAATCAGGATATGAAATTTCTACAGTCACACTCATTCCGCCGACAAGGTCAAGACCAAAAGCAAGTGACATTTTCTTTACTTGCGCGAAGGTGGAACCCAAAACTGGATAAACTGGCTTTTCCCCTTTTTCACGAAGGATTTCATTGATGAATGCAGCACGAGCTAATTCAATCGCTTCTGGGTCGTTGAAGTCGACTTCTGTACTGTTGGGTAACACGGCAATCCCGCCGTTGTTCTTGGCTTCGTCACGAAGCATTTTTACTTTAAGATCGGCTTCTTTTGCTGCTTTGTTTTCTACGTTGCTAGCTACCCAAGTGAAAGACAGCTGATAAACGCAAACCGCAGTAAGAAGAATGGACAAGAACCAAAAAAATCCTTTTAAACGCATTTCTTGAATATTTGAATTTGAATTAAGGTTGCAAATATAGGATTTTGGATCCTTAAATTCAAATAAAAAAACTAGGCTTCTTCAGCCAATGCAATTAACCCTTGAGCAAAAGAATTCCAAGCTTCTTCAAGATCCATTTCTAATGCGGCTAAATGCGCATTACACTTTTCTATATCTCCTTGATTAAAAAGACTTTGTACTTGATTAGCAAAGGAAACAGGAGATAGTGATTGCAAGACAAATCCATGTCCATTGTCCTCCAAACCTTCGGCTAATCCTCCGACATTTGTGCACAAAACAGTACGTCTTTGAGCAAAGGCCATGGCACGAATACCTGATTGAGTTGCATTCGTGTAGGGTAAGACTACTACATCGGCTGCAGCAAAATAGATATCCACCTCCGAATCGGCTAGATATCGATTATGAAAGAACCAATTTGCATGAGGTAGTTGCTGCAAAGCATCTTGATACATCTGGTCATCACCATAAACTTCACCTGCTATCAACAATTGGTATGTATCGTCTAGATGAGCAAATGCATGTATCAATTCCAAAAGCCCTTTGTAAGGCCGAATAAGTCCAAAGAACAGCAAGGTCTTTTTAGTGGTATCCAAACCCAAAGAAAGTTGTGCTTCATGTCTGGTCATTTTTCCGACCTCGCCTTCGTACGGAGGGTGCGCAATTAATTTAATCTGAGCATTTGGCTTAAGAGCCAAAACATCTGTGTGGACCGATGCTGATAGCACCACAAATCCATCGTATGCATTTAAGAAGATACGATTAAAAAATAAATCAAAAAAGCGCTTTTCGTGCGGAATCAAGTTGTGAATAATGGCAATTTTTTTAGTCTTTTTCGGAAGAAAATAAGTCCAAAACACCATCATAGGAGCCATGAATGTCATCCAATAGCTTGTTACAAAAACTGTTGGCTTTTCGCGTCTGAAAATAAGTGCAGACCTTAAATAGGAGAACGGGTTAAGAGTAGATACAATTCTTCTTGTGGATACAGTTTGAGGTGAAGATTCAAATTGGGATGTTCCGGGAAACAAGAAATCTGGATATTGTTTGATAAAGGTAAAAGCGTCAACATTCATTTGATGACGGAGCGCTTCAAGTGTTCGCACACTGAATTTTGCAATACCACCGCGAAAAGGAGGAAACGCGGAGAAGAATACCCATTTATGCCGTGTTGAATTCATTGATTTGGATCCAAGTTTCGAGCTTTACAACGCTCTAAAAATTCTCTAGTCTCCTTCTGAGTGAGTGCATAACCGTCTCGGTACATAATGCGTTTTTTGACATTTCCCATTTTATCATAGACTAGAGTCCAGCCATGAGGCAAATCGTTCATATAATGAACTCGAGTCTGCACCTCACCAGTATTGAAATATTCGGTCCAAAGTCCTATGCGCACACCATTTTGGTAAGTACCCTTGAGCTTAAGTTTTCCATTGTAAAAGTTTTCTTGAAAAGCACCGTCTAATTTACCATTCGAATAATGGACCACCTTACGAATTTGAAGCTTGTGTTCCATAATTTGTCCTTCTGGATAATAATAGACGCTTTTTCCATTGAGCTCTCCAAGCTTATAATTTTCAGCACTCACGAGCTCACCACTCAAGGTATAGTTATACCATAGGGAATCTTTTTTTTCACCTTTATAAAAACCGTCTGCTAATAATTGTCCATTTTCATAGAATAACAATACTGCAGTGCATCCACCTGGCTGGCCATGTACTAATTCAGCTTTCTTTTGACCAGTTTCGAAGTGGTAAATAAAAGTCCCTACAGGTTGATCATTAAGAAAAGACCCTTTATACTGCAATACTGCGGTCCCTGGATAATTTTTTTGCCAAAGCCCTTGTTTTCGACCTTGTGCATCCGTTTGATTGATCTGAGCACCTACCCATGAAAAGCAATTATAAAGGAACAGGAAAACAAAAATTAGTTTACTCATAAAAACTTACTTAATTCGGATAAATTAGATAGACGTAAATCAGGAACTTCTTTAACAATTTCCTTGGATTCAATTAAAATGGTTTTCATTCCGAGTCTCTTCCCAAATTGTAGATCTGTGTTGGTATCGCCAACCATTATAGATTTTGAAAAATCTATATTTGGAAAGGCACGCTTTGCCTCGTAAGCCATTTGAGGCTGAGGTTTCCTGCGCTGTGCCGTCCCATTTTTAAACTCTGTTGCAACCAAAACCAAATCTATCGTTAAACCTGCTAAATGCAATTCGTTACACATTCGACGGTGAATTTCATCTAACTCATCTTGAGTGAGTAATCTTTTTGCAATGCACTGCTGATTAGTGACGACTATGATATGCTCAAAAGCTGCACCAATTTGGGCAGCATTTTCAAGTAGGTCATTTGTGAAATGAAAGTCCTTCCAATCCAGTACGTAGTTGTCAAAAATTCGCTCATTGATCACGCCATCGCGATCCAAGAAAAGGGTCCAGCCGGGACCTATTTGGGGTAATCCTGTCATTCACCTAAGCGACTCGAAATGAGGTAATGATTACGTGTACTTGAATTCCGACCTATTAATTCTGCAATGAACCCGGCCATAAAAAATTGAACGCCAATAATCATGGCCACAAGTGCAATATAGAAATCAGTGCGTGTGGCTAAGCGCTCTGCAACAGGGTGTATGAATAACTTGTCTATTCCCATAAACGCAAATAGTCCAAATCCTAATAGAAACATAAACACACCTATTGCCCCAAAGAAATGCATTGGTTTTTTGGCAAACTTTCCCATGAATGCTACTGTCATGAGATCTAGCGGGCCATTCAAAAATCTATTGAGTCCAAATTTAGTGACACCATATTGTCTGGCACGATGCGCCACTACTTTTTCAGCAATATTTTGAAATCCAGCATATTTGGCTAGTGCTGGAATATAGCGATGCATATCGCCATAGAGTTCAATACTTTTGACTACTTCATTTTTATAAGCTTTCAAGCCACAGTTGAAATCGTGTAGATGAATGCCCGTTATCCGACGAGCAGCCCAATTATATAATTTTGTCGGTATTGTTTTTGAAAGCGGATCATGTCGAACTTTTTTCCAGCCAGACACGACATCTGCATTCTCCTGGATGACCATACGGTAGAGCTCAGGGATTTCATCAGGAGAATCTTGTAAATCGGCATCCATAGTAATCACTACATCACCTTTTGCCGCTTCAAAACCCACTTGTAACGCTGCAGATTTACCATAATTGCGCTGAAATCTGAAGCCTTTAACAGCCTTGTTTTGTTCATGGAGACCAAGAATGGTTTGCCAAGAATCATCTTTGCTGCCATCATCTATGAAAAGAATTTCATAACTGAATTGATGGGCGTCCAGTACGCGCACCAACCAGTCGTGAAGTTCTGGTAGTGATTCTGCTTCATTATAGAGTGGTATGACGATTGAAAGTTGCATGATCGATATCTGAAAATCAAAGATACATTTTTTATTGCCCGATTTTGACCCAAGAAAATCGTTGAGCTGCTATTTCAACAATATACATTCCTTCAGGGAGCAACTGTGTATCGATGACAGTTTGTTGAGGTGCTAGCATTGTGGCGTGAGCAATTTTTCCATCTAATTGAACAAATCGCACTACTTGCTCTGTTTTAGAGGGACTTATGAATAAGACATCATGACCTGGGTTTGGATATAATGGATCATTCTGTGACACACTTAATGAGGTGGTTCCTATGGTGGATTCATTGGTAATACTCCAATGATCAAAAGCAGCCTCGGTAATATTGGGATTTGCCGGGTAATCTGCAGTTCGAACAAAAAGTTGCATATTGTTGGTAAAGGGTAGCAAACCATTGAGTGCAAAACTCTTGTATTCCCATTCCATTGGGTTGCCCTGAGGCGCGATGATCTCCTCAATAATTACCTGATCTAAACCATTACTCAGCATCACGGTTAAAGTGTCATCGAAGTCACCGGGACCATGAAAGCAATAAAAAGACCTTGCATAATTAAGGTGAGGATTATTGAGACCTTCTAAATTAAATAAAGGAGAAATAAGCGTAGTGTATCCATCGTCCACATCATTTTGATCAGGATTTGGGGTTGTTGCGTTACCTGTAACCATAGCTAAATCACCGCAATCTGAGTTGGCATCAAAGTCAAACATGGTGTTGGTGGTCGGACTTGGTTTAGCTCTTTCCCAAAAGCCAGTTGCCGCATCTCCTGCAACTGACCATCCGAAATCAAAAGTAAAATCGTCATAGTATCCTTTTGGAAGTTCAATAATGAGCGTCTGAGTTCCAGCGTTAATTATAGGTGTAGAACAAATTGTTTGATAACCCCATTTTCCGACTACCAGCTCATATGAATCTTGATAAAAAAGTGTGAAATCTTCTTCTCCAAGTCCGTTTGTCTGACCATTGTGATTTATTTGGGGATGACGCAAGCTAATTTGAGCGTTGGATAATGGTATTTGCGTTCCTTGTTCGAGTACTTTGACTTGAAGTGCAAACGGTGGTATTGGAAGTAAATTGAAATTCTGGGTAGTCAATTGCCCCTCTACGATTGACACCTGAACTGTTTGAGGGTAATATCCCGGTTTATTCACATTCACTACATATGTACCTGTCGTAGCCATTCCTGTTTTGTAAACTCCTTGTGCATTCGTTTTTTCTGTCATTGCGGCTCCAATGAGTTCTACGTTCACTTGCTCAAGCAACTGTCCACTGATCAAGTCTTTGACCTCACCAACTAAACTTGCTGCTGGTGCATAATTGATTTGAAGCACAAAAAGGCCTTCAGTTATATCAGCTGCAACTGCCTTGTTAGAACTATAAAATGGATAAACTCCCCAGCACCCATCAAAACCTGGTGTTTGGCCTGGATAGGTGTCAAAACTTCCTAATTTGATCAAATTAGTAGGATCATGCGCATCGTGTACTACAATCCCATCACTGTAATAACTCGTTACTAAATAAGCTCCTTTGACATGTACATTATGCGGAATTACCGAAGTGCCTTGTGTGTTTTGAACGCGATCCAGTTCTTGGATTTGTTGCAAATTGGTGATATCATAAGCTGCAATAAAAGCACCTGAAATCTCATCAGTTGTATAAACGACACTGCCATCCTCACTAGGCCATATATTGTGTGTGAACGTATTGGGTGTAGGATGTGTAGCAAGCAATACTGGGTTGGCATGATCTGAAACATCGACAATGCTAAAATAACCATCATAAATATGGCCAATATACAATGTGTCATTGCGCTCAAAACCATCGTGAACATAGGCCATATCAAAAATCCCTATTTCAGTTGGTTGCATTGGATTGCTATTCAAATCCAAAATAATAACACCACCGTTTCCTCTATTGGCTCCAAAAATATAGGCATAGCCCGACGGTGAGGAATAACAGGTATGTGCACTCTGCCATGGATTAGAAGTTGGCCCAGTATAAAGTGCGGTAGTCAAATTAACGGATTGTGGAAGCGGTGTTAAATCTATGATCAGCAAACCATCTTCTGCTTCAGTAGTTACATAAGCGTAATCACCATAAACGCAGGGATCGCGCCAAATAGATTCGGAACCAGGCAACCAAAAAACCTCTTGTGGTTGGGCCCCATTCGTTATATCGACGATAGATGTCCCCTTAGAGGTTCCAACAATGGCGTATTCATTACCGAGTTCATCTGTGTAACCCCAAACATCATTGAGGTTCGCACCATGAAGTGCTTGATAATCGATGTGTGATAAAGAATCAATTGAAAATTGGGCAGAGGCAGCAAACCCAAAAAAAATAAAAGAAATGAATAATACCAATTTCATGATAACGCGACTTTCAAAAGCTTTAGTTTATTGACGAATAAATTTTTGCACATACCTTCCATTTGCTGTTTGTACTTCGATGAGATACGTTCCACAAGGGTAAGCACTAAAGTCTATAAAACTCTCCGCAAATTGTGCTGTTGCATTCATTTTTTCATGATGTAATTCTCTTCCACTGAGATCTTTAATATACAGATCTGCCGACCCGTTGATTTCACCCTCTATTTCAATGGTAACTGGTCCGGAACCCGGATTTGGATAAATAACCACTTTTGGATCTAGGATGAGTTGTGGAGCATCTAACGTAAAGCCAACAGTGAAATCATATCGATGATAATGACCGAAATCTCCTGGGAAGAATTCAATGTAGCTTCCGCCAACTTTTCTCAAACGCATTTGACCAGATGTTTCTCCTTCCACTTGTGCAGAATACCAGAAAGCCAGGCCATCATGGTCGGTATCTTCAATAATGATCGAATAACAACCAGGAGCTAGATCGAATGTATCTTTATATTGGGTTGTGTTTTGCAAATTATTGCGCTCAAAAATAATATTACCCGCGTGGTCAAGCAACTGGTAACTATTTTCACTTGCCTTGTTATTAGTCGTCAACCAAATAAAGAAAGGGCCGTCAATGCGCTCAGGCGCATCATATTTAACCGTCTTTAAGCTGTTCTGATTATATTGGTCTGGACCTATAATTCCATTTACATCTGCAACCCATGCGGTAAAGGTATAAGAGCTATCTTGTTCGTACCACCAGTTCATGTCGCTTACTGGAATTTCAACAATTGTTTGCTCCAAGAAACCTAAATTCCCAGTCCAGTCAAAAACCAAGTTTGAACCGTAATCAAGCCAACAAAAAATTCGACATGAAGTAAGTGGTTGTTCACCTGTATTTTGGAGAACTATTCGTGGATGCTGACAGGTCGGATTCCATTTTGAATAATATTCATAATTATTAGGGTTCAAAACATCTACAATTGCTGCGTCGTTTTGAAAATTTGGCGCCTTGTAGGAGATAAGGTCATAAGCAGCAATGTAATTACCACCTGCTTGTCCAGGATCAGAGCTTGGCACAGCATTTATGGCATAATCTAGTACCACAGTGTCACCGGGTGTAACGTATGGTGTGAGTTCAAATTCAAATTCTTTAACCATATCTCCGGGGCACCATCCTTCTCGAGCATATGGCCAAGTACCTCCTTGTCCAATATTTGGATTATCACCACAAACCATGGCATCCCAAATACTCCAGTTGAAACGCGGGACTCCATCCACCTTAATTTGATGCGTATTATTGACCCATTCACAGCAAGCATAATTACCGACTTGTCCATGACCCGACATGCGGGTCTTGATCTTGAACATATCTGCAGTATCACTCAAAACAACAGGTTTGGCTTGCAATACAGCATCAGCGGCCATTTGTCCAAAATTGTAAGATTTATATTCAGACCAAATTGGCTCACGTTTAACTAAATCGCGGGGAGGGGTTCCTTTGATAAACGCAAATTTAAGGTCGATGAGTTCTTGGGTATTGTGGGCCGCAAGATCTACCAATCCATGAAGGTATTGTTGGTAGTCCGTAACGTCGTAAATCCAGGTAAAGCCGTTAGGACCGAGGTCAAACTGTATGCCATAGGGGGTAATGTATCGGGCTATTTCGACATTATGAATGATTTCAAATGGTGGGTTATAAACCACCAAAGACTGGTTATTGAGCGAAAGTGTTGTTTGTACTGGATTGGAACTGATTATATTTCCGTTGAAATCATAGACGGCCTCTACACCTTCTGGCGCGCCTAAATACGTTTGAGTTAACTCAAAATGTCGGTTTAATGGCGCATATTCAAAAACAACAACGGGTTCCTTGAGAATGGGTAAATTGACGACAGTAGTTGTCATGCCTTGTGCCACATCTTGACTCAGTTTGAGTAGTGGTCTTAGATTGAGTATTTCTGACCCTGCATATACCCCAAAATTAGGGTCAGTGATTACCATACCATATTCAGATGGCATGAGCGTATGACCATTTCCACTTTTATCATAAGCATAACGCACATCGTCAAAATCGTGATAAAACATTAAGTTGTTCCACTCAGGGTGTGTGTTATCAACTTTTTGCTGATAGTAAGCAGCTATCGTTGCTTCACTGAGTGCTGCTTTAAAAACGCGGAGTTCATCTATTTTCCCAGTCCAGAAATTGGTAAAATTTCCACTAGCGCCAATGACCAGCTTTTGTATGTAACCAATCTCTTTGTTCTTATTAGTACCGCTGTGCCAAAGTGTTCCATTTTTGTATATAAACATTTGCCCGCTTGCTTGGTCTTTAACAAAAGCCCAATGGTTCCAGGTATATGAACCGATGTCATTACTAGTGGCCACTTTATTGATTCGGTCATATCCAGTTTCGTCACCGGCGTCAAAATAAATATTGTCGTTGCTCCAAGGCATATGAATGTTGAACACGCGTCTTCCTGCACTATCAAGCGCTTCCATAATATTGGTATTGACACCCATATTTCCTTCTCCCCTCGCCCAAAATTCGACGGTGAACGCTCCCCCGATTTCTTCGTTTACAAAAGAGGACATAGCATAATTTGACCCTGAGGTGGTGAGTGTTCCATTTCTACTCCCGTACGCCACTGACATAGGGTTTGGTGTTGACTCCATCAAAAATTCAAGGTTTTGAATCGCGGGAAAATCATTGTTATTGAGTTGGAATTCAACCAATATGTTCGAGGTTCCATTCCATAAGAAATCTTGGTAAAAAACGAAAGTATTCCATCCGGGAACTAAGGCAGCATGCGGCATGCCAGGGGCGCAAGAGGCATTGAAAACACCAATAAAAGGTGCCGAGATGAATTCATTTAACGTAGTTTCTTGCGTATGGGCCATATTAATTAATGGCCACATCAGTTCACCTCCATTGACTAAATTGAGCTGCATAGAACTGATTGGACCCGCTTGAATTCCAGCTGCTACGAGTTCGGCAGCAGTAAGAATAAACTGATACCTACTCCCTTGTTTGGAATTGAGAAAGGGATGGGTTGAGATGGTTGTTCCATTATTAATTTGAATATGGCCAAGCCCGGATTCCATTCTTGTGTACACTGGCATTAGCCATTCGTCTGATTCCGTATAAGGGATAGGTTTTAAATTGATTTGCGACGGAGTAGCACAGTTTGCCAAAAATTGCATCCCATTGATTGCTGTAGAATCAAATTGGCCGGTGTGATCAAATACTCTAGTGTAGGTAAGGTAATCCCATTCTCCACAATTGTATTGATCCCAAGCCGTAAGTGGTGAACACTTCAACTTGTAGTACATCTGCACTTTTTCAAAACGCTCCGTATCTAAGGAAGCAGGGAATTGAAAATCAGCACGTCGTGTGGTAATAGAATCAAAAGTAAAGGTCTGAACCCAAGTGGTATCTTGAGCAAAAAGAACAAGGCCGGAGCAGAGAAAATAGACAAAAAATAAGTATTTCATATCGAGGACTAATTGTAGTCCTCTAAAATACAAACTATTTAAGACTAATTGAAAAACAATTGAAGCGATAGGCTTAGGGTTGAACGCAGTTGGGTGCGATCAATGATATAGTCTAAAAAACCATGTTCAAGTAAAAACTCACTTGTTTGAAATCCTTCAGGTAAATCTCTTCCAATTGTTTCTTTCACCACCCTTGGACCTGCAAAGCCAATCAGTGCACCTGGTTCTGCAATATTGATATCGCCAAGCATTGCAAATGAAGCCGTTACACCACCTGTAGTTGGGTCCGTTAAGTAAGAAATATAAGGAAGTTTTACTTCTGAAAGCTGTCCTAATTTCCCTGAAACCTTAGCCATTTGCATCAAAGAAAAACCCGCTTCCATCATGCGTGCTCCGCCTGACTTTGAAATGATCATAAAGGCGGCTTTTTCTGCAATCGCAACATCAATTGCCCTTGCAATTTTTTCACCCATTACGGAACCCATAGAACCACCAATAAAACTGAAGTCCATGGCTGCCACTACAAGTCGTTGACCTTCTAGTTCACCCTTGGCTGTGCGGATGGCATCCTTGAGCCCTGTGGCCTTTTGAGTGGCGACTACACGATCGGTATACTTTTTGGTATCTACAAAGTTCAATGGATCTCCAGATTGTAGGTCTGCATTTAGTTCCTCATATTTTTGTTCATCAAAAATCAAGGAAAAATATTCAGCTGCACCGATACGTTCATGATGCGAACAACGATTACAAACATAGTTATTGCGCATTAAATCATCACTTGTGTATAGCGTTTTACAGTTTGAACAACGTACCCAAAGGCCTTCAGGCACTTCCATTTTATCGCTTGTGGAAGTGGTAATACCTTCTTTGTTTCTTTTAAACCATGACATAATTTCAGTTCAATGTATTAATGTTATTTAAATCTGTAAATGCTTGCTCGAGTCTTTGTACAAAAGTCAGTTCACCTTCGCGCAACCATTTACGTGGATCGTAGTATTTTTTATTTGGTTCATCGGCACCGTTTGGATTTCCGATTTGGGTGCGAAGATAAGCTATATTTGCTTCTATATAATCACGCACGCCCTCAGTGAAGGCAAATTGCATATCGGTATCCAAATTCATTTTTACCACACCGTAAGAAATGGAAGTTCTGATTTCTTCAAGGCTTGAACCCGAACCACCATGAAAGACAAAATCTACGGGGTTTGACTCTGTTTGAAACTTCTCTTGAATATAGGCCTGTGAATTTTTTAGAATTTCTGGTGTCAATTGGACATTCCCTGGTTTGTAAACTCCATGAACGTTTCCAAATGAAGCGGCGATGGTAAAACGAGGAGAAATTTCGGATAGCACTTCATAAGCAGTCGCAACCTCCTCAGGTTGCGTATATAATTTGGCATTATCAACATCTGTATTGTCGACCCCATCTTCTTCACCACCTGTAATTCCTAATTCAATTTCAAGTGTCATGCCCATTTTTGACATCCGTCTGAGGTAGTTAGCACAAATTTCAAGGTTTTCTGAAAGAGGTTCCTCGCTCAGATCAATCATGTGTGAGCTATAGAGTGGTTTGCCCGTTTCTTTAAAGAATTCCTCGCCTGCATCCAACAAAGCATCTATCCAAGGTAGCAGTTTCTTTGCACAATGATCTGTGTGAAGAATAACGGTGGCGCCGTAGGCCTCTGCAAGCGCATGTACGTGGCGCGCGCCAGCAATCGATCCTAAAATTGCCGCCTTTTCAAGGTCATTAGACAAGCCTTTTCCTGCAAAAAATTGCCCGCCACCAATGGAAAATTGAATGATAACGGGTGCTTTGAGCTTAGCGGCAGTCTCCATTACGGCATTCACGGTACTACTACTCGTGACATTTACGGCAGGCAAGGCAAAACCCTTTTGCTTAGCCAACTTAAAAATAGCTTGAACTTCATCGCCTGTGGCGACTCCTGGCTTGATCATTTACTGTGCTTTTGTCGTTGATTGATTTGACAAAATTAGAAATTATCTGTGATATAATATTTCTAAGTATTTGACGTTATACTATCAAATATACTCTTGTGCCTATGATTAAAAATACTTACCCAACTACTTCCACATCTAGTACCAATCTTTTACCTCATCCAAATGTGCTTCAATTTTTAAAAATGTATAGCAGCTCATTAGATGTTGTCAAAGGAAAAAAGACGGTCGTATTGATTGGAAAAAATTAATCAAGCGCCTTCGGGCGCTTTTTTTATGCTTTTTGTTGTTGTTGTAGATAAGTGATGATTTGTTCTATCAACTCAAAAGGCAGCTCTTGATTGGCTGGAAACTGAACTGCTCCTTTGGAAAATTTATAGTGTGCCCGATCAAATTCCTCAGCAAAATAGGCGATTGCTTTTGCGCCAGGATACAGACCTATATGTTTGGAGTAACCTGCGTAGTGAATGAAATTCTTTCCTTTGAGCTGAAATGTGGGAATACCGTAAGCTATTTTTTGGGTAGCCTTTGGAAGTCTTTGCTCAAAAAAAGTATGTAAAACACCTAACTTTTCTTGCATGTGATCAGGAAAACGACGTATGTGCTCGGCGATTTTGGGATGCATTATTGGCAATATTTTTTAAACTGATTAAGAATGGCTTGCCAACCTCCTTGCTGAAGCTCAAGTGGATTCTCTTGCTCTGGCTCAAAGCGCTGAATAACGAGCACACAATCATCCTGCTCTTGAAAATTCACTTCTACTTTTCTGCCGTCTGCTAAGCAAGAGTGAATCTGCTGGTGTGGAACTATTTTCTCAAAAGTAGCAATGAGATCAAAACCCATACTGCCATCTTTGGCCTCCATTCTATAATTTGACTTCCCTCCTAGTTTGAATTCAACGGTTGCACTCGGGCAACACCAAGATTCATGAGCAAAGTTCCAATTGACGACATGTGCAGCTTGCGTCCATTTCTCCCAAATTTGAGCAATCGGCGCTTCTATGCTGGCGCTTACCTCTAAAAATTCTCTATTTGACATGAAACAAATTTAATAAATGTGACTTATATAATTGGTAATTTTAACCCATGCAATTTGAGCTTGTTTCCGATTACCAACCCACCGGAGATCAACCTGAAGCTATACGTCAGTTAGTCCAGGGATTAAACAATGGGATTCATCAGCAAACCTTACTTGGTGTTACTGGAAGTGGCAAAACATTTACGGTGGCTAATGTCATCAAAGAGGTACAGCGCCCCACCTTAATTCTCTCTCACAATAAAACACTTGCAGCTCAACTTTACGGAGAATTTAAGCAGTTCTTTCCCAACAACGCGGTAGAGTACTTCGTGTCCTATTACGATTATTATCAGCCCGAAGCATACATACCATCTACAGGTACTTTTATTGAAAAAGACCTTCAAATTAATGATGAAATTGAAAAACTGCGTTTAGCCGCTACATCTGCCTTATTATCTGGCCGCCGAGATGTAATTGTGGTAGCTTCAGTGAGTTGTATTTACGGTATTGGGAACCCAACCGAATTCAAAAATAGCATCCTACATATTCAAGTGGGAGACACCGTTGTGCGCAATAAATTTTTATTTCGTTTAGTTGAAAATCTTTATCAACGCAGCACTCAAGATTTGGAGCGAGGTCAGTTCAGAGTCTCTGGCGATACCGTAGACATTTACCTTGCTTATGCAGATTACGCTTTGCGTATAGGATTTTGGGGCGACGAAATAGAAACAATTGCTGCAATAGATCCAGAGAGCGGAAAAACCATTGAGAAATACACCCAAATTGATATTTTTCCAGCCAATTTATTTGTTTCGAGCCCAGACAATACGCGCCAAGCAATCACCCAAATCCAAGACGACCTAGTCCTGCAAGTAGCCGCCTTTAAAGAAGAAGGTAAGCTAGAGGAGGCCAAGCGTCTGGAAGAGCGCGTTAACTACGATCTAGAAATGATCAGGGAGCTGGGATACTGTTCGGGAATTGAAAATTACTCGCGGTATTTTGACCGTCGACAACCAGGAGAAAGACCCTTCTGCTTACTGGATTATTTCCCTGAAGACTTCTTAATGGTCATCGATGAAAGCCACGTCACGCTCCCTCAGGTAAGGGGTATGTACGGTGGTGATCGTTCGAGAAAAATAAATTTGGTAGACTACGGATTTCGCTTACAAGCAGCCATTGACAATCGACCGCTCCAGTTTGAAGAATTTGAAGGATTTCTATCGAATGTCATTTATGTTTCAGCAACCCCGGCAGACTACGAAATGATCCAATCTGAAGGTGTTATTGTGGAGCAACTCATTCGTCCAACAGGTCTTCTCGATCCGATTATTGAGGTTTATCCGTCAAAAAATCAAATAGATCACCTCATAGAACATATTCAAGAAAGGCGAACCAAAGACGAACGCGTTTTAGTAACCACCCTTACCAAAAGAATGGCGGAAGAATTGCAAAAATACTTAGACCGCCTGGGCATTCCTTGTCGCTATATTCACTCTGAAATCGATACAATAGAACGCGTTGAAATCCTCAGACAATTGCGTTTAGGAGACTTTGATGTGCTCATTGGTGTGAACTTGCTTCGCGAGGGACTTGATCTTCCTGAGGTATCACTTGTTGCCATACTCGATGCGGACAAAGAGGGCTTTTTACGCAATGAACGATCCTTAGTACAAACTGTTGGTAGAGCAGCAAGAAATATAAACGGAAAAGTATTCATGTATGCCGATAAAATCACAGACTCTATGCAACGCACAATAGATGAAACTGCTCGTCGCAGACTCACTCAAGAGGCTTATAATTTAGCACACAACCAAGTTCCAACAGCGTTGCAAAAATCCAAAGACAAGATCATTGAATCAACTGCGGTTGCAGACGGCGATCAAAATACACGTCAACTGAGATCCTTACAACAAGAAAAAGCAGCTAAAGAAACGCAAATAACAGCCCCGAGCTTTGGTAATCCTGAAGCACAGCAAAAAGAAATAAAGGCGCTGAAAAAAGAAATGGAAACTGCAGCCAAGGCCCTAGACTTTATTGAAGCTGCCCGCCTTCGAGACCTTATCAAAGCAATAGAAAAAGCTAATCAGCATTAATTAATTATTTATTTATTTCCCATGTCCACACAAACTCCATCCAAAGCACTCAAACAATTTAGAATCATCGCCATTTCAGAAGGTTTTTCATGGCTTGGTTTACTCGTAACAATGTATCTTAAGTATGGCCTAGAAATGCCAGAACCAAACAAATGGGTTGGCTATATTCACGGTTTTCTGTTTTTAATCTACTGCCTGTACATTGCTTATTTCTTATTCGAAGAAAAATGGTCTTTTGTGAAGTGCTTGATTTTGTTCTTGACAGCCTTTTTGCCTTTTGGTACATTCTGGGCGGAAAAACGATATCTCCGAAAAAACGAATAGAGTTTTATAGGAGAATTAAGATCTCCTTAATCTTATATTAATAGTCAGGCTCAACGAATCGAAATAAATCCTAAATTCGATTTAAACCTAACTATACCTGCAATGAAGTTTCTGAAAAAGCTCTTCTATTGGCTTCTATTTATTATCGCATTGGTGTTGGTCATCAGCCTCTTCTTACCCACCCAATTTCAAGTAGAGCGAAGTGCCATGATTTCTCAACCTAAGACCCGTGTTTTTGAGTATATCAAACTTCTGAAAAACCAAGAAATCTACAGTGTTTGGTGGAAAGCAGACCCCGGCATGAAAAAATCCTATACCGGCACCGATGGGCAGCCCGGGTTCATTTCTTCATGGAATAGCAAAAACAAGGATGTTGGCAGTGGGCAACAAAAAATTATTGCCATACAAGACGGGCAGCGAATCGATACAGAGCTCAAGTTTTTCGAACCCTTTGAATCTACCAATCAAGCCTTCCTCTCTACTGCGGAAGTGGATCAAAACAACACCAGAGTTTCTTGGGGTATCAGTGGGAATATGCCCTACCCTACCAACTTCATGTCGATCTTCATCAACATGGAAAAAACGCTCGGTAACGACCTTGAAAAAGGACTAAAAAATTTAAAGCGCATTCTCGAAAAATAAAGTTGTTAACTTTGTTCAAAATTGAAGCAAATGTCAAATCACTTACTCAAAGGAAAAAGAGGCATCATCTTTGGTGCGCTCAACAATCAAAGCATCGCATGGAAAGTCGCTCAAAGAGCGCATGAAGAAGGCGCTACTTTTGTTCTTACGAATGCACCCATTGCCATGCGTATGGGAGAAATCAATGAATTAGCTGCAGAAACCGGAAGTCAGGTTATTGCTGCCGATGCAACAAATATTGCAGATCTCGAAAATCTTGTAACCCAAGCACAAGAAATTCTTGGTGGTAAAATTGACTTCGTTTTGCACTCAATCGGGATGTCGCCAAACGTCAGAAAAGGCAAGCACTACACTGAAAACGACTACAACTACTATGGTCAAACCATGGATGTTTCAGCGATGTCTTTGCACAAAACCTTAGCTACCCTTTACAAGCACGACGCCATGAACGAATGGGGATCTGTTGTAGCGCTTTCTTACATTGCTGCACAACGCATCTTCCCTGACTACAACGACATGGCAGATGCAAAATCTTTACTTGAGTCTATCGCACGTTCTTTCGGTTACCACTATGGTATCAAGAAAAAAGTACGCATCAATACCATTTCGCAGTCACCAACTGTAACCACAGCTGGCCAAGGAATCAAAGGTTTCACCGAATTCATCAACTTCTCTGAGCAAATGTCGCCACTCGGCAACGCAAGCGCTATTGCCTGCGCAGACTACTGCATCAGCATGTTCTCTGACCTCACCAAATACGTCACCATGCAGAACCTCTTCCACGATGGCGGCTTCTCCAACACTGGCGTCACCCAACAAGTCATCGAACGCTTCGGCGATCAGTAATATTCAAATTACACAGAACAAAAAAGGCCGCAGTAGCGGCCTTTTTCATTTCATCACAGTCTACTAATCTTCCTTCCAATTGAGTCGTGACTTCGTGTAAGGGATATTCGATTTTTCGAGTTCGAGCTGTAGCGCTGCGAGGCGCTTGTAGTAGTCTTGAAGTTGTGGGTAGAGGCTGTCATATTGCTGTTGTACCATGTTCAGGTTGGCCTGATGCGTTTTGCTAACGCCCGTCGTGTTTTCTGAAAGTTGGTATTCAAGCATGCCTAGGCGGCTGTTGAGCGAAGGTACGGTTTCGAATTCGTGCTTGGCTCTGAGGCCGTCACCATTCAATATTACTTTTGCTTCTTCTTTCAAGAGTTTGAGTTTTCTGACTTCAGCTAAAAGCGCCATATTGGTATTCGGGAAGTTCAGGATCGCTTTTTCTATGAGTTCAAGCTCTTGGTTGGCTTCTTCAAAGCGCTTTTCTTGCCCACTCACTTTTCTGTTGAGTTCAGCCACTTGTGCTCTGAATGCATCTAGGGCTTGGTTGTCTTTGGCAATTAAAGTTTGATTATTGAGGCCTTTCACATTGAAAGCGGTAGCAGCTATCAAAGTATCGACTTGCCCATTGTGTACTTGCAAAACACGCAAATAATATGTTCCTGGTACCACAAGTGGTCCTCTACCCCTGCCCCCAATTGGGTTGGTGCTGGCCTTGCGTAAGTCCCAGTTTTGACGAACCAATCCTGCTTGTGCAGCACTGCTCAATCTTCTGATTTCTGAACCTTTGGCATCAGCTATAATCCAAATGAATTTGGCCTCTTCATCGAGCTCCTCCTCCCTGAGGGCATCAAAACTTGGATACATCACATCTTTTCTATCCTTTTCTAGCTCTTTTTCTTTCTGCTGACGCGTGCTTTTAAGTCCTTTTGGAACTTCTTTTACATGCAAGGTAAAGGTGGCACCAAAACTTGGATTTTTCGAAGACCACAAGTTGTGTCCTTGAAATCCCGTACCTTCCAAACCGAGTGGATCAGCTTCTATATAAAGGGATGCATCTTTCACTGGGAATAAATGCGCTTTTTTGTCTAAATTTTCTTTGGTTAAAGTGCGCAGTGGGCTGTAGTTATCTAGGACATAAAAACCACGTCCAAAAGTAGCTGCTACTAAATCGACTTCGCGTTCTTGGATATCGAGATCATAAACCGCAACCGTAGGCAAACCGCTCAGTTTGGTCCAGTTGAGGCCGCCATCTGTACTAAAATAGGCCCCAAATTCTGTCCCGACAAATAATAAGTTTTCTTGAACGGGGTCTTGCTTCAGGCAATAAACGGTTCCGCGCGTTGGTAAGTTACTTGCAATACTGACCCACGTTTTGCCTTTATCCGTAGACTTCAGTAGATAAGGCTTGAAATCGCCTTGGCGCTGTGCATTGAAACACGCATACACCACGTTCTCTTGATGTAATGATGCTGTGAGCATATTGACACGCGTATTGAGTGGCACTCCTGTGAAGCTAATGTAGCGCATCCAGGTTTCTCCATCATTTTCTGATACTTGAATCAGCCCATCATCGGTACCAACATACAACAAACCTTTTTTCAATGGAGATTCGTCCAAAGCCACCACATTGCCATAAATGGTGGTCGAGGCATTTTTCATGACTGCATCTATGGTCCAGACCTGACCCATTACTTCAATTTCATTGCGGTCAATTTGCTTTGTAAGATCAGGGCTAATCGTTTGCCAGTCATCTCCACGATTGCTCGATTTAAAGAGCTTATTAGCCGCAAAATAAAGCGTGCTTGCGTCGTGTTTGGAGACAATTAAAGGCGCATCCCAATTCCAACGATAAGCGGCTTCATCGAGTGCTGGCATCGGTTGGATAGGTACTTTTTCGCCGCTTGCACGGTCGTAACGAACCAACCAACCATATTGTGCTTGGGCATAAGTGATATTAGGGTTGGACCAATCTGTAGCTGATTCAAAACCATCGCCGCCGTTGGTGATGAACCAGTCGGTATTGAGAATTCCTGAAACGTTGATCGTTCCTGAAGGGCCACCCATCGAGTTGTTGTCTTGGGTACCACCATAGATGTTATAAAAAGGCGCTGCATTATCGGTGGCGACTTTATAAAATTGTATGATAGGTAAGTTGCCATAAAAACTCCATTCTTTAGCGTGGGAATAGGTTTCATACAAGCCACCGTCACAACCAACCAGCCAGTGGTTGGTGTTATTGGGGTCAATCCAGATACAATGGTTGTCAACGTGCTTATTGCGCTCACCTGTAGGGATAAAAGTTTTGCCTCCATCTGCACTGTGGTGCATGTAGGTATCCATGGCAAAGATTTTATTCACGTCTTTTGGATCGCAAAAGATTTCTTGGTAATAGTTGCCACTTGTTGAATAAGAACTTTGCTTAGACCAATTTTCGCCTTTATTATTGGAACGAAATACGCCCCCTTTGCCGTATCTTGCTTCCACAATCGCATATACCACGTTGGCATCTGCAGGAGAAATTGCCAAGCCAATTCGGCCCATATCTTCTTTTGGCAATCCATTGTTGATTTGCTGCCAAGTTTTACCTCCATCAGTACTCTTATATAAACCAGACTCTGGACCGCCACCAATATAAGTATATTCATGTCTACGGCGCTGATGAGCCGCTGCATACAATACATCTGGGTTTGTAGGATCAATTGCTAACTCTGAAATGCCAGTGTTTTCAGAAACGAAAAGTGTTTGGGTCCAGGTAGCGCCCCCATCCGTTGTTTTATAGACGCCTCTTTCTCCACCTTTACTCCAAAGCGGACCATAAGCCGCCACCCAAATGATGTTTTCATTGGTAGGATGGACAATAATTTTACCGATGTGTTCTGAATTTTTGAGGCCCATATGCTTGAAAGATTGGCCTCCATCAACAGATTTATAAATACCATCTCCGTACGATACGGAACGCTGGTTGTTGTTCTCTCCTGTACCAACCCAAATTGTATTTGGATTACTAGGAGCAATTGCCAAACAACCAATAGAATACGAGCCATAATTATCAAAAATGGGCTTAAAAGTGATTCCATGGTTTTCGGTAAGCCAAACACCACCAGAAGCTGCGGCAAGGTACCAAGTATCTTTATTTTGCGGATGTACAGCAATATCAATCACACGACCAGAGGTAAGTGCAGGCCCAACCAATCTGAAAGATAAAGCGCCGACGGTGGAAGCCTCGAATGGGGGCTTTTGAACTGTTGTGGTGTTTTTTTTCTGTGCAATTGAGACTGTGGCCGAAAAAAGAATGATCGTGAACAAAAACTTCATAAACTATTTTTTTGCTAAAAATACATTAAATTCGTGCAACCTCAAACCCTAAATAAACGTCCTATTTATTTAGGCCTAAGCACGCTACTATGTTTAAAACCATACTTTTCTTTCTACCCCTATTCTTAATGGCATCGGTTCAGGCACAAGTCATTACTGATTCTCCATTGTATCAACAACTCAAAGCATCAGGCCAGCTTGGCACTGTCCAAACAGAAGTAAATACCAGTATTCAACTACCAATTGCTACTGTTCAACCAGCCTCTTACAACAAGGCAAATGCCTGCGATTGCTATATCGAGCCAGATTCTACCTACACCTTGGCCATGCAGCCAAACGATGACGGTTCGAGCGGAATTATTCCAATTCCATTCACGTTTTATCTCTATGGACAGGCTTACAACTCCATTTATATCAATAACAACGGTAACCTCACCTTCACTGGACCTATGGCTACCTTCTCAGCCACTGCATTTCCATCAGTAGGAAATGGAATAGTTGCACCTTTCTGGGGCGACGTGGACACCCGAAATGGCAATGGTCAAGTGCTGTACAAAATAACACCAACCGCTGTCTATGTCAATTGGGTTGCCGTGGGTTACTACGCTTTTCACGGAGATAAACTCAATACGTTTCAACTGATTATCACCAATGGTTCTGACCCAGTAATTGATGGTGGAAACGTAGCATTCTGCTACCAAAACATGGACTGGACTACCGGTGATGCCTCACAAGGTGTGAATGGGTTTGGTGGTGTTCCTGCAACAGCAGGAGCCAATAAAGGAGATGGTTTAGCATACTTTCTGATTTCACGCTTTGACCACCCAGGCAACGACTTCGATGGTGCACTTGGCAATCCAGATGGCATCGACTGGTTAGACTACAAAAGCTTTGCATTTGACGCCTCTAATGGTGGTAACATACCTCCAATACCAGAAGGAATAGCCTCTTGCGACACCTTTAAAATTTGTGCGCTCGGAGATTCTGCTGATTTCTCCATTAACTTTTTATCACCCGAAATCAATCAAAGTACTACCATTACTTATTCAAACGGGGGGCTAACCACATTGCAAGAAATTTCTAATACACCAGGAAATACAGCCAACATCGTATTGCGCGCCATTGGCTCTTTAGCTACTATGGGCACCTACAACATTACGGTAACGGCTACCGATGACAACGCGCCAACTCCTGGTGTTACAGCACTTACTTTCGTGGTAGTAATTGATACCATTGTCAATAACCTAGATTCTGCTTTTTTACTTACAACTAACTCATGTGGAGTCATTGACTTAAGCGTCTCCAACGGACCTTATGACAGCTATCTTTGGGATGACTTTACGGTGATGCCAACAAGTAGCATTGCGACCGATCAAATTTATGGTGTAACTGTGAGTAAAAACGGGTGCTACAAGCACATCTCGGACACTTTTGATGTCATTAACCCCTTACCTATTAACCTACAAGGTCCGTTTGCGTTTTGCCCACCCGATACTGCTGTTACCTTAACAATTCCAGATTCGCTCGCTTATTCCACAGTGAGCTGGAGTTTATTAGACCCGATACTTAATGGGCAATTCAGCAACAGCCTCGGTGTCGGAACCTACACCATTAATCTATTAGATTCTGCCGGGTTGTGTAGTACAGACACCACCTTTACTGTTTTTGGAACCGCTGCATCAACGATTTTCAACGATACGACCATCTGTCAGAACACTTATCAAGTTTCCGGAACGAATTCTCCTGGCGGAACTTGGGCTTCTTCGTCACCAAATGTTACTTTTAGTGCAATCAATGACCTTAATCCATTGATTTCCATTTCCACACCCGGAAATTACACTGTTTCTTTCACAGATGCTGTTTGTGAGCAAACGTTAAGCGCGGATCTTATTCTCCCTCCAAATCCGAGCATATTTGCAGACACAGCCCTTTGTCAGCTCAATTTTCAGGTGGAAGGTACCCTGAGTGATCAGCTGGGTGGAGCTTGGACATACACCTCCAATAACCCAAATGCAAACTTAACCTTTAGCCCGGGCACTACAGCACTCAACCCCACCATTAATGCATCTGAATCAGGAATCTTCACCTTGACCTATACTGATGAGATTTGTAATCATGTTGCAAGCACAACCCTCGAACTGTATGCACAACCATACATCAATCTAGATAGTCTTGGCTGCAACTACCAAGAACAAATCGAAGGTACACTCTCAGCACTAGGTGGTGTGTGGTCTTGTCCGGATACATCTATTACTTTTTCTAACCCCAACGATGAAAACCCTTTGATTATTTGTAATTACGCAGGTGTTTTCCCTATTAGCTTTACGGACAGTGCCTGTGGGGTAACGCTTACAGAATTCATCGAATTCCCACCTTATATCTATGTACAGCTCCTCGATACCAATATTTGTCAAGGATCTAGCTTTACCCTCAACCCATACATCATCAGTGTACCCAAAGACAGTACGCTCAGTGAATGGACTCTTCAAAGTAATTACAATCCGCTGATCTTAGCCGAATGGCAGGACGGTTCAACAGAAGATCCGAGGATCATCAGTGCGGTGGGTAATTACGTCTATACCATCAGTAATGCTTGCTATACTTACACTGACACCGCAACAATTGGCTTTAAACCTTGTGATATTATTGCGCCCAATGTAATTGTGCTCTCTTCTGCAAATGGCAATGCTGCTTTCTTTGTTCAATACAGCGGTATTTCGGAATTTGAATGTGTCATTCTCAACAGATGGGGAAATACAATCTATACGTATACTAATCCCGCCGGATCATGGGATGGCAAGACTTCTGGAGGTGACTTAGTTGAAGAAGGCACCTACTTTTATGTCATCAAAGCCGTATACGAAGGCGGAATACCTATTGAGAAACACGGATTTGTCGAGGTGAAGTATTAACTTTGCCGAATGAAAACTGCAAGTGTACGTTATTTAGGTGAACTCAGAACAGAGTGCACACACTTGAGCTCTGGAACAAAAATCATCACAGACGCTCCACTAGACAACCATGGTAAGGCTGAAGCATTTTCCCCTACCGACCTTGTAGCCACCTCATTAGCTTCTTGTGTCATGACCATCATGGGCATTTACTGCCAGTCGCATCAGATACCTTTTGTTTCAGCTGAAGCCACTATAGAAAAGCAAATGGCCAGCGATCCGAGAAGGATTTCAAAAATTGTCCTTCATCTTGACTTAAGTGGCAATAATTGGGACGAAATCACCAAGAAAAAAGTTATCGCAGCTGGCAAAGCATGTCCAGTAGCGCGCACCCTCGAGGGCAATGTAAGCCTCGAATTTAATATCCACTAATGGAAGACAAACAATACAACAACGAGCGCCCTGCGCGCAGAGAACACAAAGAATCCAAAGAACGCAGCTACCAGCGCAAAGAACGCACCGACATTATCTTTGGTGTTCACTCTGTTTTAGAGGCCATTCATGCTGGTCGTGAACTCAATAAAATCCTTATTCAGAAGGGAATAAATAAAACGCTTTTTGAAGAACTTAGAGCAGCTCTAGCAGGCAAGAATTACTTTTTGCAATATGTTCCTAATCAAAAACTGGATTCTTTGACCGATGGGAACCATCAAGGAGTGATTGCAATGGTTCCTCCAATTTCCTATCAAGAAATTGAGCCACTTGTTGATCAATGGCTTGAAGAAGGCAAGAAACCAAGCGTCCTCGTTTTAGATCGCATCACCGACGTGCGTAATTTTGGCGCTATTATCAGAAGTGCTGAATGCATGGGTATCGATGCCGTACTCATCCCAAGCAAAGGATCTGCCTTGGCTACCTCTGATGCCATGAAAGCCTCTGCTGGCGCACTCAACAGAATTCCTATTTGTAAGACAGAGCAACTCAAACAATCTCTATTTTATTTACAGCAATCAGGTCTACGTATTGTGGCTTGTACCGAAAAGGCACTAGTTCCGCTTCATGAAACTAACCTGAGAGGCAGTGTGGCTATTATCATGGGTTCTGAAGAATCTGGAATTACTCAAGACCTCATCAATTTAGCCGATATCAGTTGTAAAATACCGATGAAGGGAGCTATTTCATCCTTAAATGTGGGTGTAGCTACCGGAATGGTGCTCTACGAAAAAGTTCGTCAAGAGCTAGTGGGCTAGCATTAAACGCGGCAGAAGTGTTGGCAATACACTGAGCTCAGTAATACAATTTTCATAGTTGTAAGCATTCTTTGCTGTTGGATCAAACCAGATGGCCTGCATTCCAATGCGCAAGGCTCCCGCCACATCCACGTGATAATCGTCGCCAATCATGACCGATTTTTCAGCTTTTGCTCCTGCCTGATTGAGCGCATATTTAAAAATGGCTGGATCAGGTTTATTTTTGCCAATAAATTCAGAGCAAACAACGACATCAAAAAAGGCGCGCATACCACAATTTTCAAGTTTAACAAATTGAACCTCTTGAAAACCGTTGGTGATGATGTGCAACTTAAACCCCATTTGTTTCAATTCCTGGAGTGTTTCAATTGCCTTCGGAAAAAGAGCTGTTTGTAAAGGAGAAATCGCGACATAAGCATCAGACATCCGCCTAACTAGCGCTTCGTCTTGTACCTTGAAATGTTTGAGCGTTACTCTAAATCGCTCAAAACGAAGCTCCTCTTTCTTGATGATGCCCTTACCATATAATTTCCAAAGATGAGCGTTTTGATAAACGTATTGCTTGTGGAACTGATCAAAACCTCCAATTTTTGCGATGAGCTCTTCGTTTTCAAAAATTGAGCGCAAAGCAATTTCAGAATTCTTGTCGAAATCCCAGAGCGTTCGGTCTAAATCAAAAAAAAGATGTAAATCAGTATAAGGCATAAGCTATAGTAGTAAGTAATAGACCATTCAGCGTAATACCAATTAAGACAAATAAAAAAGTGGTGGATCGTTTACCATAAAATTTTGCGGCAACAAAACTGCCTATTGGCACAGAAAACAACAGCGGTGCAAACAAAGTAATGCCATAAAAGCCAAAGCGCCTTTTGATTTGCACGATAATTTTCTTCGTTCTTGTCATCTTGTGATAATTAATGGGCTCTTTACCTAAAGCAATAGCCTGCGCTCTTTTTCGAGCTCGCTGTGCATGTGAAATGCGCATCACTAGCTCACTTCCAAAATAAAATAGAGCCGAGGCCGTTGCTGCACCAAGTACAGATGCAATCCAAGTATGGTGAAAAGCCATTTGAAAACCAGGTCCAGGTAAGGATGAAACCATGAACTTAACCATGGCTAAAAAATAAATACTCCAAAATCCTACCCAGTTCATGATGCTTGTTTTTGATACGCTTATTAAATCTTGGTGCCGAAAGCTAAGTCGCCTGCATCACCCAGACCTGGTACGATATATGATTTTGTATTGAGTTCACTGTCGATGGCAGCAACCCAAATTTGGGTATTTTCTGGAAAATTATATTGAACAAATTGGAGCGCCTCTGGAGTAGCTATGGCACTTAGAATGTGAACTTGCTTGGGAGTACCATGACGGAGCAGCGCTTTGTAAACAGCAACCATTGAACTCCCAGTTGCTAACATAGGATCTGAAATGAACCATATTTTGTCCGCTAAGTCAGGTATGGCCATATATTCTACTTCAATTTCAAAATCCTCAGGGCTACTGTGCTTGCGATAAGCAGAGATAAATGCGCTGTCGGCATGGTCAAAAATACGCAGCACACCGTCATGCATTGCCAAGCCAGCCCTTAAAATTGTCAATAAAATTGGCGAAGCTATTGGCTTTACAACTTGAGCTTCAGCAAGCGGTGTTTGAACCGTAACGGTATGGCTCGGTAAGTCTTTGGAGGCTTCATAGGCCAGGATTTCTGCAATGCGAGATAGATTATGTCGAAAACGCAAGCGATCGGTTTGAACACCCACAGTTCTAATTTCAGCAAGGTATTGTCCTAAAATAGAGCTTTGAAGTCCGATATGATGTACCATCCTTATTTTTCTTTAAAATTACGTATTATTGGGCATTCAAAAATTAAAATTTTCCCTTTAATGAAAGATCAACGTAAGGTACTGTTCCTCATTATAGTAGCTGCACTAGGCTATTTTGTTGACATCTATGACTTGGTGTTATTTGGAGTGGTGAAGACCGAAAGCCTTGCTCATATTTTACCCAATGCAAGCGATATAGAACGAGCTGCCCAAGGAAAATTTCTTTTCAATGTACAAATGTTTGGCATGTTAATCGGTGGCTTACTTTGGGGTATTCTTGGCGATAAAAAAGGAAGGTTAAAAGTACTTTTTGGATCCATTCTTTTATATTCCTTAGCCAATGTCGCCAATGCATTTGTGGTGGACATACCAAGCTATGTAGTCATCCGATTATTAGCCGGAATTGGTCTAGCAGGAGAATTAGGGGCCGGTATTACGCTGATCAGTGAGCTCATGCCCAAAGAAACCCGTGGTTACGGGACCATGATTGTAGTTACATTCGGTGCCTTGGGCGCAGTTGCTGCCTCGCTAATTGGAGCCAAAGGTCAAGCTGTTGGGGTTTTTATCGAAACAATGAGCGGCTGGAAACCCGCCAATTGGCAAGTCGTTTATCTGATTGGTGGAGCTATGGGCTTGGTCTTGCTCCTTTTGCGTGTTGGGGCATTGGAGTCTGGTTTTTTCAAAAAGATGAATGAGGTCAAAGATATGGAGAAAGGAAATTTTAAACTGATCCTTTTCAAAAAGGACAACCTCATCAAATACCTCCATTGCATTAGTATTGGCATACCCATTTGGTACACAGTCGGACTCCTTGTAATGAATTCGGCAGATAACTTTGGGCCTTGGCTTGGCGTATACGATATAAGCAATGGCAAAGCAGTTATGTATTGCTATTTAGGGCTTAGCGCAGGAGATTTGCTTGCTGGTTTTTTAAGCCAATGGTGGAAAAGCCGCAAGAAAGTTGTTGGTCTATATTTGTGGTTCTCTTTAGCTATAACACTCTTTTTCTTGGTTTTCATGCACAATCAAAACATCAATGCTGAAACCTATTATATACTGTGTTTTTTACTTGGAGCAGGAACAGGTTATTGGGCGATTTTTGTCACTATTGCTGCAGAGCAATTTGGAACAAATATCCGATCAACCGCAGCAAATACGATACCCAATTTTGTAAGGGGTTCTGTAAATGTAGTTGTCTTTCTTTTTGGACTTTTACTCAGCCTTCAATTCAACGAAGGCTGGTCAGCATTAATAGTAGGCATCCTCTTTATTGGGCTTGCGTTATTTAGCCTGAGCAGACTCAACGAAACATTCTCTAAAGACCTCGATTATTTTGAGGTTTCTTAGATCTTTTGAGAATAGTCTTCAAAATCTTCAATAAGTTCCTGATCTACCTGATTGGCAACAGTAATCGGAATGTAATCTACTACAACATTCGTTTTATCTAAACCGAAGTCTTCAGCAGGCTTGAGCCCAGTGGATTTGACAAATCTATAGGCCTTTACACACAATTTTTGGAAAGGCGTTAAGTGGTTGTCCATGGCAACTCTAGAATTGAGTACAATAAACTTAAAGTCTACCTGATCTAATTTACCCCGAACACAATCAAAAATGCTTTCTCCAGTGAATTCGCCTTTCTCAATCATTTTACGGTAAATTTTGCGCATCATGTATTCGATGCGGTGTTCTTCTTTAAAGCCCAATTGCAGCGTGACATAATAACAACGTTTATCAATAATTTGATGAACGGAATAATGCACGCCCCATGGTTCATTGAGGATGTCAAGGTGTAGGAACCAGATTGTTCCGGCCTTGCGAGGTTTTTTATAAAACAACGAATGATATACTGTTAAATCCAAGCGATTTGCCGAATTGGAACGTGTTGGGAAAACCAAATTTGTGGCTTCAAATTCAATGTCTTTGTCGTCGCGGACAGCATTTAACAAAGGAATAACAGAATTCATTGGTAAGTATTCCGTGATGCTTGTTCTCAATTCTTTGGCTCTAAAATAAAGGTAAAGTATAGAGAAGAAAGTCGAGGCTAGAATCAACGTAAACCAACCACCAGAAACCACTTTACCAAGATTAGAGAGTAAGAATACGCCTTCTATGAGCAAAAAGATGACAAAAATGAGCGCATAAAACAGCTTTGCTTTTGGATATTTGAGCATGAGTAAAAATCCAAGTAGAATGGAGGTCATGACCATATCTATCGTAATTGCCAAGCCATAAGTATGTTCCATTGCGCTAGATTCCTTGAAGATGGCAATCACTACAAGACAGCCTACCATTAGAAACCAATTGATAAAGGGAATATAAATTTGACCTTGGTGCTCAGATGGGTACTTGACTTTAAGATTGGTCCATAATTTTAGTTTAATGGCCTCATTCATAAGTGTAAATACACCCGTAATGAGTGCTTGAGAGGCAATTATGGTGGCAGATGTAGCTAATACAATTGCCATTGGAAGGATACCCTTTGGCACCATGCTGTAAAAAATGGTTTGATTGTCTAGCGGTTGAAAATCAGGAGCTAAACAGAGGGCTGCCTGCCCAAGGTAGTTGATGACAAGCAACGTAGAAACAAAAGTCCAGCTCAAGCGAATATTTCCTTTACCGCAGTGGCCTAGGTCAGAATAAAGTGCCTCGGCTCCGGTCGTACAAAGAAATACAGAGCCAAGCACTGCAAAGCCGCCGTCTACATTTGCCACCAGATTATAGGCCCAATAGGGATTGAAAGCCTGTAAAACGACTGGATTATCAAAAATATGTATAGCACCCAAATAGCCCAGAAAAATGAACCACATGGTCATGATTGGACCAAATAGCTTACCAATTGCAGCCGTTCCAAATTGCTGTATGGAAAACAAGAGTACAATGATGGTAACAACTATCGGAATGACAGGCACATCTGGGTTGATTGCGTTGATTCCCTCTACTGCAGAAGATATCGAGATAGCCGGCGTAATGAAACCATCGGCCATGAGCGTTGCACAACCTATGAGTGCCGGAAGAATAATCCACTTGAAACGTCTTTTTTTCAGAAGCGCAAACAAAGCAAAAATCCCTCCTTCACCGTTGTTATCTGCATTCAGCGCAAAGAAAATGTATTTGATTGTTGCCAAAAGAATTAATGTCCAAATCACGCTTGATAAAGCCCCTAGAATAAAAGGCTCTGAAACATTTGTACCACCTCCTGTAATCGCTTGAAATACGTAGAGTGGTGAGGTGCCTATATCTCCAAATACAATTCCTGTGGTGATCAATAATCCTGCGAGCGAAATCTTCTGGGTGGAGACGTGTGACATGAGAAATACAAAAAAAATTTTGTCGAAGTTATGTCTTTCTTGTATTTCTACATAAACATTTGATTAAAATATTTATCTTTGCATCCCGATTATTCATCGGAATAGTCCACTGCCCACGTGGTGAAATTGGTAGACACGCCATCTTGAGGGGGTGGTGCCAACAGGTGTGCTGGTTCGAATCCAGTCGTGGGCACAAGGAAAAGTCCTTTCGTTTCGGAAGGACTTTTTTTATGAACTAAACAGAAGTGAAGCTCGCTTCAAAGAGGTTTAGTTCATAAAAAAAGGGAAAAGCGTTGAAAACGCTTGACTTTTCCTTGTAAGATTTTAAACATTCAAGGAAAACCGAACGAAGTGAGGTAATCCAAACGAATGTCTGGTTAACCGAACGAAGTGAGGTAATCCAAACGAATGTCTGGTTTAGCGAACGAAGTGAGGTAATCCAAACGAATGTCTGGTTTAGCGAACGAAGTGAGGTAATCCAGAGAAAGAGATGTCTAACCACTCATCGAAACATATAGTGGATTTCACTAAATTTATACCTAACAAAACAAGAATTACATGAAATTGAAATTTTTTCTCCTTTCTGGACTGATTTTTCCCTTCCTATCTTGCGATAATCAAATTAAAGCACCAGTTCAGCAATCAATTGTGGCAACCGATGAAAACACGAAGGAACTTCAGGAAAGCCTCAAAGATGTTGCCAAAGAAGAAAAGAAAAGGGCCATAGAAGTGGCCGCCAACATGACCACAATGAGCTTTAATGAGCTTCAACATGAATTTGGAACGGTCACCGAAGATACCAAACACCTCTATAATTTTGTAGTGACCAACACGGGCAAAAAACCCCTCTTCATTCAAAGTGTCAAAGCCTCTTGCGGTTGTACCACCCCTAAAAAACCAGAAAAAGCCATCGCACCTGGCAAATCTGATATCATCGCTGTTGAATTCCACCCTAAAGTTGGGCAGCTTGGACGTCAAGACAAAACCGTAACCGTTATTGCCAATACTGACCCTAGCATGGTCATTCTAAACATTGGTGCTGATGTGATTAAAAGACCAGGTTCCGAACAACGACTTGTTACCAATTGATATGAAATTACACGTACTTAATACCGGATTTTTCAAACTTGACGGCGGTGCCATGTTCGGGGTTGTTCCCAAAACTATTTGGCAAAAAACAAATCCTGCAGACCAAAATAATATGTGCACGTGGGCTATGCGTTCGTTGTTGATCGAAGATGGCAACAGACTCATTTTAATCGATACGGGTATTGGTGATAAACAATCAGAAAAATTCTTTTCTCACTATCACTTGCACGGCAATGACAGCCTGCATGGCAACTTGGCAAAATTAGGTTTTCATGCCTCTGATATCACCGATGTTATATTAACGCATCTGCATTTTGACCATTGTGGTGGAGCCATTGCCTATGATACACAAAAAGAAGCTTACCGCACTGTTTTTCCGAATGCCACCTACTGGAGTTCTGAAAACCATTGGCAATGGGCTACTCAGCCAAACCCAAGAGAGAAAGCCTCCTTCTTAGCAGAAAACATCTTACCCATTCAAGAGAGTGGTCAGCTTCAATTTGTAGAAAGAAATGGGCTCATCACAACCAATGCGCTACCGGGTATTGACCTATCTTTTTTTGATGGACACACCGAAAGCATGATGTTACCTCAGCTTCAGTATAAAGGCAAAACTATTGTTTTTATGGCCGACTTATTACCCAGCACGGGTCATATTCCCTTGCCATACGTGATGGGCTACGATACCAGACCACTACTCACCCTAAGCGAAAAGGAGCGTTTTTTAACGCAAGCTGCCGATAACGAATACATTTTATTTCTTGAGCACGACGCCGTCCATGAATGCTGTACGGTCCAACACACAGAAAAAGGTATCCGCCTCAAAGATACCTTTGACTTTGGCGAACTCTAAAAACTCCAACCATGAAAAGTCCTGCAGAAATTGTTGAAGGCATGCTAAAAAACGACGCTTTTAGTCAACTGCTCAACATGAAAATCATTGCACTCGACTTAGGGACCTGCACACTCCGCTGCCCCGTCACCAAAGCAGCTACGAATGGTTTTGGAATTGCCCATGGAGGTCTTAGCTATGCCCTTGCCGACTCCGCCCTAGCCTTCGCTGCCAATACCCGAGGTCAACAATGTGTCAGCATAGACACACAAATTTCCCATCTCGCAAAAGTTCAACTTGGAGATACGCTCACCGCAAACTGCATTGAATTACATCGGGGTAAAACAACCGGCACTTATCAAGTACGCATTGAAAACCAAGACCATAGACTCGTAGCTTTCTTCAGCGGCACTGTTTTTGTTTCTGATCAAAACTGGTGAGCATATTTTTTTTAGTTTTTTTTCCATCTCTTCTTGCTTTTTATCAAAATATCCGTACTTTTGTATCCGCTTTAACGAAAGCATTACACAATTCTGAAGCAACTGTTGTTGCTCACGCAAGTGAAAGAAATTGGTTTGGTAGTTCAGTTGGTTAGAATACCTGCCTGTCACGCAGGGGGTCGCGGGTTCGAGTCCCGTCCAGACCGCTCAAACGTTAAAGCATAAGCCTGTAAGTCCTTGATTTACAGGCTTTTTTATTTTCCAAAAAATCAAGGGGGGACGGAATGGGGGACGGATTTTGATATTTTTTCATCTCCTTTCGGAAAAAATCATTGTTGATAACTTTTCGAATCATAGTCCGGCTCAGACCGCAAAATGGGACGATTTCTACCCTCCAAAAAAAGATCGAATAAATCCATATTTATACCCTACCTTTGCAGTAAGTCCTATATGGCTGTAGGAAATAGAAACCCTCAAGATGTATCAACTATCTTGGGGGTTTTGATTTTTATACTCGCTTATCACTGGCTATTCATATACCCTTCCAAAAAAACATAAATCTCTTTTCTTGATTCAGCTCCAACGCGAGGGAGTTCGAGATTGGTCATTTGCACGAAGTTAATGAGGTCTTCAGGACTATACACTTTGTAATGCTTGAGGATATTTTTTACACGTTCCGAGAAGTGGTCGAAAAAATGACTCAGCACTCCGGTTTCATTTTCCACTACCGTCTTGATGATATAAAATTTCGGGTGATAGTATGGTAGTAATTTTTCAATGAGATGCTCTTTGGCAAATTCGATCACTCGTTGTTCGTTATAAACACCCATTGAAAGAAACCTTTTTTGCGTTGCTAGTCCAAAGTTTAATAAAAATGGTTTGTCTTCTTTAGCTGTAATTTCCAAATACTTTAAATAGGCTTTGTAAAACGAATGATGCTCGAGAAGTTTATTTGCGAATTCATTTGGATCATTTCTTGTGGGATGCGTTTCAAAATACTGAATGAGGTCTTCTTCGGTTTTGATGCGGTTAAAAAGCAGAAAAAAACGCAGTTCACTGTATGCTTTGGATTTCTTGTCAATTATATTTTTAAATAACTCGCCCATAGTTTTTTATTTCTGCAAAGTTCCAGTTAACTGCTGAAATGAGCCCTAGATAATTGTACTAAAAATGCGGGTATATGTACTCACGTTGAGGTTTTTTTGGATGATTTTTGGTGTAAATCGATCTCTATGGTCCAATAAATGATTAGAATGTATGGCTGATTTAAAAAATAATTAAAGCATCATTATGTCGCAATTATTTACTATTTTTGCGACATATTATACTTACATATAATGATTCAAAGTATTGACGATAAGATATTTGCCAAAATAAAAAAAGCAAAAAGAGGCTCGCTATTTTTCACTGATGACTTCTTGAGTTTTGGTAGCGCAAAAGCAGTGTCAAAAGCCTTAGAACGCTCGGTGACCAGAGGTGAAATACAAAGAGTTGCTCGAGGTATTTATGCAAGACTTGCTGCAGATTCTATTCTCGGTCCCATCAAACCAAGTACAGAAGAAATTGCTGAAGCGATTAGCAAACGAGATAAGGCGAGAATTATACCAACAGGAACTTTAGCCTTGAATGCACTTGGGCTCTCCACGCAAATTTCTATCAATGTCGTTTACTACACAGATGGCTCTGCGAGAAAAATCGAGGTGGGTAACAATACCATAAAATTCAAAAAAACGGCACCAAAAAACTTAGCAACCATTGGCAAAATAAGCACATTAGTCATTCAAGCATTAAAAGAAATAGGCAAAGACAACGCTACAGCGCAAGAAATAGAAATCATCCTCAATCAATTGAAAAAAGAAGATCCATACCGTTTAGCACATGACATTAAATTTGCTCCAGAATGGATAAGAATTATCATGCGAAAAGCGCTTCAAAAATAGAAAACATGAATTGGCAACAGTTACCTGAGAATACCAGACTAAATTCCTTACAGCAAATATCCGAGGCAACAGGGATGTCAAGGTTTGCCGTTGAAAAAGATTGGTGGGTAAGCCGGACGCTGGATATCATCTTTCAACTTGACATCGCCAAACATATTGTGTTTAAAGGTGGCACATCTTTAAGTAAAGCTTGGGGGCTTATTGATCGATTTTCCGAAGATATCGACCTTGCAATTGACCAAGAATTTTTCATGAGCCCCACAAACAATTGGTCAAAAAAAGAGCGCACCCAACTTAGAAAAATTGCAGGTAAATACTCCACAGATCATTTCTTTTTTGACATCGAAAAGTCATTCATAGACCAAGGCTACGAAGGCCTTAAGTTTCAAGT